>Ga0081520_100025_pt1 | contig 132253 bp, 111 predicted proteins | sample HotLakmasection1_FD_70988 | JGI IMG/M metagenome (GOLD analysis project Ga0081520, IMG submission 70988) | Hypersaline microbial mat communities from Hot Lake, Washington, USA - Section #1 (SPADES assembly) (version 2) | ecosystem: Environmental > Aquatic > Non-marine Saline and Alkaline >... | reverse complement strand
GAAACGCATTCACTCGGCGCTGGGCTATCTCACCCCGGCTGAATATGAGCAACATTGGTTGGCTCGCCAACCACAACCACTGTTAGAATAAGCACAGGCACTTTTGTGTCCAGCTTTTGGGGGGCACTACACCGTTCACATCAAACAGAGTCTGCAGCAAAAGCAATCAGAAGTTAGCGCATGATACATTGAATCGAAATCTGCATGGTACCTTTAGGCCTAGCGGCCAGTAATCTCTCTGCTTCTCTCTGGTACAGATCTTGGTAAAGCAAAGGCACCTACTCAATTATGAGCGCATCAGAACGAAAAACAATTCAGCTTCCGCGAGCTAAACCAATTATTCTTACGTTTTACGACAGAATAGAGTACCCGTATTCATCTACTTTCTATGTCACATATACCACGCCCAATGAGTTGATCGAAGAATTTATTGACAGCGTCGAAGCACTTTCCACTTGTGTACTTGGGAAATACAAAATTGGATATGAAGAATATGTTGTGTCTGACTATCTTGATAAACTCAAAAATATAGCGCCACACAGTATAGGCAGCTTCAAGTGGCGCATTATCGCCTACACTGCAGATAACACACCAGCGTCCTTCTCAATTCCAGGTCGTAACCAAGAGCTTACGTCTCGAAACAAATCTGCACAAATCGACCACCCAGCATGGCAAACATTTTTGACTCGATTCCGTCAGTTATGTTTAACCAAAACTGGCGAAGCACTACAAGAGCACGTCCACGTAAAAATCAGCAACGGAAAGTGGCCTCCTAAAGGTTTCAAACAGCGTTGACGAGTCGATATACCACTTAACTTCTGGCCGAACAGCCATAGTAAAAATCCCATATTTCGCTATGCAATCGTCACTTTCATCACTTGTGCTGACGATATTCCATCGCTGAACGGCTGTGTAGCAATTTCAAGGACGAGCCTGGTGATGCAGGGTAGCGCCTTTGGTTTGCATCCACCCAGCACAATGAGCGCTTATCTGATTCAGCAAACGGTTGACACAGTGACTTGAACGCTGATCACCTCGTAGGTAAGTCCTAACTTGTTACGAGTTTTATTAAACTTTGCCTATTAGTTTAAATTAGGATAGTATGCAGTTATTATTTAATTGAGATTGTACTCCAGGATACGTCGTGGCCCGCAATCCTGTACCCCGTCCTCATGAACGTCGCCGGTCCGTTTTTTCCACAACTCAGAGAAATGTTTTGCTTTACTGGCTCGGCACAGTAGTTATTGGACCCGCGTATTTCCTGTGCGTGTTCATGCTGGCCGCCTACCTGTTTCCCAACGCCTTTGACTATACAAGACAGCCTGATTACGTTCACTGGGGCTGGTTGCAAGCGCCAGTTCCTTTCTTATTGCTGGTTTTCTACAGTACTGTTGCTTTGCTGCCTATTATCTCGACATTCCTCATGCCTAACTGGTGGCTACATGGTCTGCGCGACCGTCGAGCAGCGCTGGTAGTCAGCATTGTGATAGTGGTCGTGTTATACATTCACAGGCCTGATATCGTGGGGACGATAATCGGTCCGGTGGTCGTGACCTGGTCAATATACGCAGCTCTGCGATCACTTAATCACTGGCGCTGGCGGCGCGGGCTTCCTTTTCTACTGCTCTTATTGCTGTGCGTTGGCGTTTTTGCGTTGCAGAACCGAGTTGACTTGAGCGCACTGGTCAATGTGGGCGCAAGTATATGGTTCTTGTTGTCAGTATGTGTCTGCTTTTTTGCACTGCCCAGTCTCGTGCAACGTACCCGCGAGAATACTGGGCTTATGGTTCTGCATCTATTCTTTTCTCTTTTTCTCGTACTATTGGTATGGGCCAAAAGCATTTCCCCGTTATGGACTTTCTTCTTCGCTACAGTCTGGTTGTTTGTCTCATTACACCCCATACGCTTCCTCAGTCGGCTTGTAGCAGGCTGGCGACACGCAACTCGACGTTCGCGTCACGATCTATTGACGAATCGGTCTTCCACAATGATCGGTGCGCGGCATTGGTACAACCGTCTCTTGTCATGGATTAGGCGACAGGCAAACATCAGCAACCGGCCGCTAGTTATCGGCATACTAATACTAACCGGTGGAGTATTAATCCCTTCGCTTCTTCGGACAGATGAGACACAACCACTCGAGCTGCTTGCCATTGCATTAGTCGGAACATCAGCGCTCGTGACCATATATATCAGTTACATACTGTTTCGCAATCAAGGCCGGTATGTCGTCAGTAGCTTTGAAGTGGTGCCTGATGCACGCGTCCGGAATACTGACGACAGTCGCTCAAATGTAGATCCTGAACTGCGCGCAATTGCCAATCTGACAACTCACATACTGGTTGAAGAGCTCCGCGAAATCTCACGATTAATCAAATTGCGTCAGGTTGAAAATCTGAACCTGTCTGACGACAACAATGGCGCCTTTTTTGTGACTAGCGGCTAGCAACCGGACACTGAACAAATGAGCGAGTTGAACAAACAACTGAACCTGTTAAAGTTGAAATCACGACAAGTCAACAGACAGGAGCAGAAGATGTTCAACTCACAAAGTTATGGTAAATGGCAAGTGATGGTAAAGCAACTGATTCCTGATCGATGCGAGAGCCGCTTGACGAATCTGGTGTGGTTGATGGTCGGGATATTCGTGAGTCGGAGCGTATATTTGAGCGTGATTGCCCGTAAATTACCCATTCGCGCCCGCAAATTGAGTATTGCCCGGCGGTTGGAACGCTTTTTAGATAACGAGTCGGTTGATGTGAGGGCTTGGTATCATCCGTGGGCTAGCTGGTTGATCCAATCGGCCAGTGTGGGCGGGACGGTGCATCTGGTGATCGACAGCACGAAAGTGAGTGCCTACTGCCAAATGGTGATGGTGGCTGTGGCATATCAGCGGCGCACACTGCCGATCATGTGGGATTGGGTGGAACATCGCCGCGGACATAGTACGACGCAGTTGCAGATTGCGTTATTGCGTCAGGTACGGCAGATGGTTCCGTCGGGGGTTCGAGTTTCCTTAGTGGGTGATGGCGAATTTAACCATCCCTTGCTGATCGAAGAATTGTGTTTTTGGGGCTGGGATTATGCGCTGCGGCAAAAATCAAACACATTAATCATGGAAAATCACGATTTGGTCTGGAAACGACTGGATAGCATCCCGCTGAAACCCGGCGAGATGCGCTGGCTCGGAACGGTTCTCTTAACACAAGCCAGCCCCTATCCGACCAACATCGCCTTATACTGGAAGATCGGAGAAAAAGAACCATGGTTGCTTGCTACCAACCAACCCAAAGCACAACTGACTGTCAAATTGTATCAACGGCGCATGTGGATTGAGGAAATGTTTGGCGATCTCAAAGGGCACGGCTTTGATCTCGAACTCAGTCGGTTACGCACCCCTGAGCGCTTATCTCGTCTGACACTGGCCGTTTGCATTTTGTATGTCTGGCTCATCACGACCGGTGAATACGTCTTGCATAAGGGCTTCCAACATGAAGTTGACCGCACGGATCGGCAAGATTTGAGCATTTTCCGACTCGGATGGGACTGGCTCGAACGACGGTTCACCTTTGATGATCCCATCCCTATCTTATTCAGACCGAACTTTTGTTTGGTGTCCGGTTGCTAGTTGAACACAAATAACTTGTCACAATATAATTAAACTGTTTTTACTTAATTTAGTGTACGTATATTCGGAGATTAAGTATGAAGGCACATAGAGTTCGTATCACAATTATCCTGAGTCTCATCCTGACATTGATAGCATTTCCAATGTTTGTGGTGCAGGCGCAGACTGAAGAAACACCTCTGGTCGAATATACAGTCACAGCACAAACCGCAAATGTGCGATCTGGACCGGGCACGAGTTTTTCAATCGTTGGCACCGTTTCAGCAGGTGATGCGCTACTGGTATACGATGAAGAGCCAGAGGAAAACGGGTGGCTGCGATTCACCTGGGACGATGAAACAGATGCCTATATCGCTGATTTCCTGGTTGAGAAAGCGCCCTTACGCTTCTACCCTGTTTCACAGGACCCGATCATAGAGGTATCTGGCAATGGTCGAGGCGTTTCAGATATTTTCGAAATACCTCGGGGTGCATACCGCATTGATGCAGAGGTGTCGGACAACTTCTTCATTCTCAAATCGGTTGTCATCGAGGGTGAATGCCGGGACAGTACGATCTTCAATGAGGGTGTATTCGATTCCAACAGCCTATCTGTCAGTACGCTGTTCGTCTCTCAGGGGTGCTCAGTCATCTTTGAAACAGACAACGTAGATCGTGCATGGCGATTTCAGATTAGAGACATTCTCAATGAGGACATTCTCACGGAAGCAACCCTCCTGGTCGAAAGCGGCACCACGATTTACGGAGCGGGTACACAGGCTACAATGCCAACCTTGATCACAGAAGGCATCTGGACAGTTACGGCGTCAGTCGATGACAACTTCTTCATTCTTAGAGCAGAACCACTCGGCGATTGTGATTCAGGTTCGGTTTTCAATGAGGGTGATATGGATGCGTCGTCACTTGAGGTTGAGGCCGTGTACCGTGCAGAAGAAGACTGCATTGTCTTCTGGGAAACCTCCAACGTAAATAATGAATGGGAAATCACATTCAACAAATTGCGCTAGATATACCAACGCGAGGAAGTCTCTCGCTCAGGGGCCGGATGTTCCGGCCCTTTGTGTTTCCCCTGTTCCTGAAAGTGCCTTTCGCAATGAAGAAGGGCGCGGGCGATGCAGTACGCTTTTTCAACCCGTAGGCAGCGCTTCTCTCAGGATTTTATCTGTCGCATTGAGCATAGTCACGAAGTCGAAGCGCGCCAGACCGTCGGCGGTGTGCGCGGCCAGCGCCTCTCGCTGTGCGAGACCCTCACGCAGGGCGGCGGCCAGCGCCCCCACGTCAACATAGGGCACCAGCAGCCCGTTAACCCCATGCCGGACGACTTCAGGGTTGCCGCCCTTGTCGCTGGCGATGACCGGCGTCCCCAGTTGCAGGCTCTCCAGCAGGCTGTGTGATAGTCCCTCATAGCCGGAATACAGCGCGAACAGGTCGGCGGCCTGCATCGCCGTCGCCAGATCAGCCCGCGACAGCCGCCCGAGGAAGCGCACGCGATCCCTGAGCGGAGCAGCCTGGCTTTTGAGCGCGGCCAGCAGCGGCCCATCACCGGCGATGTACAGACGCGCATGGGGCACGTCCGGCAGCGCGGCGACCAGATGCTGCACGCCTTTCCACGCTTCGAGGCGGGCGGCAGTCAGGATGGCCGGGGCGCTGTCCCAGCCGAGCCGCGCCCGTGCCGCATCCCGGCTGAGCCGATCGCCTGTGTAGGGCGGCAGCGCGTTATAGACCCGGTGTACCCGCTGTTCCGGTACGCCCCAGCCTATGACCATGCGCTTCAGGTAATCGCTGGGCACGATGACGCCGTCCATCGCCCGCACCTGACGGCTGCGGCTGGCGATCTGCTGGCGCGCCAATCGGCCTACGTCGCCCTGCTGAAAGGCGTCGATGTCCATGTCGGGCGGTACCCAGCCCTTGCGGATGCAGCGCTCCCAGGCCTGGTCGCCCACGATCTTGATGAGGCGCGGCGCGCCGCTGCCGATCAGCGGCAGGTCGATGGTGTGCGTATAGACCACGTCCGCCCAGCGCAGCACATCGACGGAAGCGAGGCCGTAATGTGCGGTCCGCAGCGGCAGGGCGCGGCGCGGTATGCGTGTAACGGGGTAGGGATAGCCGGACGTGTCGCCGCTGCCGTAGGTCAGCAGGCGCACCTGCCAGCCCCGCGCCTGCAGGGCGGGCAGGATTTCATGCAGATAGGTCGCCGGGCCGCCCGGCTCCGGGTGGAAGATGCCAGTGGCGACGGCGAGGCGGGGTCCGGGCGCGGCCATCGTCAGCCCAGGATGCGATACAGGAAGTTCAGCATGTATTCCATATGGCGGATCTGATCGCGAGTATCGAAGGCGGCGTGACCGGCATCATACCAGTGAATCTCCGGTGGGTTGCCCAGCTCGTTCAGCTTTTCGACGTAGACCTGCATCTGACGCTCCGGGCAGCGGGTATCGTTGCGGCCCTGGACGATCAGCAGCGGCGCTTTGACATTTTCCGCGTAGGTGATCGGTGAGGACTTGAGGGTCACGTCCGGCACGTCATCCGGCGCGCCACCGAACAGCGCTCGCTGATAGCCGCGCAGCGTCTCGGCCATATCCTCGTACATCAGCCGCCAATCCGCGATGGCGACGTGGGCCATGCCACCCGCCCACAGGCCCGGCGCTTTGCCGAGCGTCTGCAATGTCAGGTAGCCGCCGTAGCTGCGCCCATACAGAACGAGCGCGTCGGGGTCGGCGATGCCCTGCTCAACCAGCCAGCGCGCCCCGGCCTCGATGTCGCGCACTTCCAGATCGCCCAGGTTGCCCAGGATCGCATCCTGAAACGCCTTGCCGAAGGTCGTGCTGCCCCGGTAGTTGATGCTGAAGAAGGCGAAGCCGTGCTCGACAAATGTCTGGGCGTCCGGGTTGTAGGCCGCCTTCATGACCGAGGTCGGGCCGCCGTGTGTGTGCACGATGGTCGGGAAGGGGCCGTCGCCCTCCGGCGTCGCCAGCCACGCCTGGATCGGTGAGCCATCGTCCGTCGGGAAGCTGACGCTGCGCCAGTTGCGCCCCGGCAGCGGCTGCGCGGCGGCCAGGACGGTACGCAGCAGTTGCCCGGTCTGGCCGTCCAGCTCCACGAGCTGTAGCGGGTGGGTTGCGTCCTGCCAGTGCGCGAAGATCGTCCCCTGCGGCGAGAAGTACGCCTGGATGATATCGCCGGCGGGATGGTCGAGGCGCGTCGTGGATTGGCTGCGCGTGTCATACAGCCACAGCCGGGCCTCCGCGTTGTGCATCTGGCGCAGCAGGATCGTCTGGCCGTCGGTTGACCAGTCCCACGGGACGACATCGCCGGCGATGTCATCCACCGGCAGGTCGAAGCGCTCGCCGGTGCGCGTGTTCCAGATCAGCGGGCGCGGGTAGCCGCTGACGCTGCTCGACGCCAGGAAGCGCATGTCGCCCTCACGCTTGGCGAAGCCCACCGGCGTGATGCTGGTGCCGGGGCCGTCCCACAGATCATGGAGCTTGTCGCCGGTGCGGACGTCGTAGGCTTCCAGGTTGTAGTGCAGCGTCCTGGCGCGCTCTGTGGTGGCGATGACAGCCACCTCAGCATCATAGGAGAGCATCGGCCCGGCGCACAGGTGCTGCGTCTCGTAGCGGAAGACGGGCAGGCCACCTTCGACGTTATCGATCACGAAGATGAAGAAGCCGTACTGGTTACCCGCCTGGAAGCCGTAATGCCGCCCGGTGTACGACTCCGTGAAGTAGAAGCTGGCATAGGCGGGCATATCCGGGCTGATGTCGACCGCTTCGCCGCCGTCAAACGGTTTGAAGTGATAGTGCCCGATCTCATCACCGGCTTCATCGTGCAGGTAGTAGATGCGCTGGCCATCCGCGCTGATGGTGCCGCTGCGCGTGCCGGTGGGCCGGTCAGTGATGGCGGTTAGCTGGCCGCTGGGTACATCCCAGGCATACACCTGAAAGATGCCGTCCTTGTTGGTGATGACCACGCCCTTATCCGGGTTTTGCGTCGCCAACTGCGACGTTTCAATACGCGCATCCCGAAAGCGCGCTTTCCAGGGCGCTTCATCGCTCAGGTCGAGGGGCTTCTGCATAGGGTGTCCTGCTCCATCGTGCAATCGTCCGATTCATGGACGCCGATTATAACCAATCCGGCCATCCGGCGCGGCCTGATGGTCTGCTGTGCGGCTGGCGCGTCGCCGGGCCGGAATCGAAAAAGGACAGGGGCGCGCCCTGTCCTCACATCATGTACAGAATCACGTTGCCATCAATCGAAGATGTCGAACAGTTCCTCGAGGAAGTCTTTACCGCGCTTGCCGAAGCGACGGCGCTTATCGCGGCGGTCGTCGTGGTAGTCATCGCGCTCACGATGCTTTTTGCCATAAGCCGATGGGCGGCGATCATAGTACGGCTCGCTATCAGGATAGCGCTTGCCCATCTTGCGCTTGGCAGGCGACGTACTGCGCGCACTGTGGACCGGGCCGGTGTCCAGCTCTGCCGCGCGGGCGACGATGCGCTCCAGTTCACCGGCATCCAGCCATACGCCGTGCCCGTTAGGGCAGTAATCGACTTCGATACTCTCCTTCAGGGTGACCAGTAACTGCACACCGCATACCGGACACTGCATAAAGATTACTCCATCGCTGACAGAACGTTGCGCATACATTAGCAAGTCTCGTGATGCGTGACCAGTGTAACTTGCTCACCCGCCCGCCGACAGCCTGCTGATAGCCCGTTGATAGCCCGTTGATAGCCCGCTGATAGACATCGAGAGGAATAGATCGCATGTTCTAATCAGCTTATAACGACACTCGAACGGCGTCGAGACGCACGCCAGGCCAAAGCGTGATACGATGGACACAGTTTGAAACCTGTAACATCGTGGCGGCACGTCTGGCCATGGCCGAGGCGTGCCGTCTGTTGTCCGTAGCAGAAAGGCGAGAGTTTTTCATGGCGAAATTACGCAGGCAGCCCAAATTGGACGAACTGACGTGGCGCGTTTACTTCTTCATACGCGACTATCTGCGGGAGCACCGACGCCCGCCAACGCTGCGCGAGATCGGCGCGGGCTGTTACAGCAGCCACACATCGATCCTGCGTCATCTCGATAAGCTGGAAGGTCTGGGCTGGATCGAGCGCGAGCCAAACATGCCACGCTCGATCCGGTTGGGGCCGCGTGCGCCGGATTACGAGCCGGACGAATCGTCGGATTTATCGACGGACCCGCCAGCCGTCGGCTTCTGATCGCGCGGCGGCTTCTGATCGCGCAGCGGAGCTGGCCTGGCCGTCATATCAGACGGGGCCTTAGAATCCGCATTGGTTGAGGAAGTCTCCACGGTGGATGTCTGCCAGGGCGGTTTATTGCGCGTGATGTCGGCCTCGTCGCTGCGTGGCGATTTCGGCGCTGCGGTCAGCTCGGAATCCGATTTCTCAGCAGGGGCTTTTTCATTCGAGGGCGGCTCTGATTTTTCAGACTCCGTCTTCGGGGCCTCGGTGGAATCGGGCGGCGCTGCCGGTTTGCTATCGGCTTCGCTGGCTTCGGCGGCGCGCTCCGTCAGCGGCTTGACGGCCTGGACGATGGCCTCATACGTGCTGACCGGATCGTTGGCCTGATAATGAATGATCGGCAAATGCGAGACGATGATCGGCAGCCGGGTCACCTCACCGCGCTGCACCAGCAGAATGGGTTTTTCTCGGCTGTGGAAGTGGCGAATAGCGCGCTGGATGTGCTCCTGCGCCAGTGACGCTTCCGACAGGATGACCATCAGGACCTCACACTCGGCCAGCGCCTGATCAAAGGCGATGCGCCAATCGCGGCTGCCCGCTGGCAGATACTGGTCCGCCCAGATGGGCACGTCGCGGTCCTCCAGATACGCATAGAGCGCCCCCGCCATCACACGCCAATCCTCACGCACGCTGGCCAGGAAGACGTGGTTCACCAGTTGATCGGGATGCAGACCGGGGCCGATGCGCGAGGGCGGCGCGTCGGGGGCGAGCATCCCCAGCGGCGATGACAACATGGCGGTCGTCGCGCGGATTTCCGGGCGCGGCTCGTCCTCGTTGAAGTGTTTTGTGACGCCCTTACCGTCACCTGCGATCTTCGGCAGTTTGGTCTTGTCTTCGGCCTGATTATCCAGGGTGGCGAGCATGCTGGCCGGGTCATCGGTGTAGTAGATTTCGATGGCTTCGCCCACGCGGATGCAGTCGCCATTCTTGAGTGGCTGCTGCTGCGTGAGCTGGTCGTCATTGAGCAGCGTGCCGTTGGTGCTGCCCAGGTCCTCGACGAGATATTTGTCGCCGCTGCGGACCAGGCGCATATGGTGGCGGCTGATCTCCGGCACGTTGATGCTGACGTCGTTATCGGTGGCGCGGCCAATCGAGACGGCGACGGCCTGCAGCGCGTGGATGCGCGGGCGCGTCTGGTGGCGACGGTGAATCACCAGGTACATCTGCCGCCACTCGTTGACGCTGTCATCCGTTGTTGAGGGGGGCCGCGTGATGGATAGCTCCTCCGTCGGCAGGTATTCGAGCGTGATGGAATCCCCCAGTTCGATCAACTGGCGTGTGCTCAGCAGGCTACCGCGTGCGTCGATGCGCGCACCATTGACGAAGGTGCCGTTAGTGCTGTTGAGGTCGTGCAGCTCGTAGTCATCCAGCACGCGCACGAGGCGGCAGTGCTCCCGGCTGACTTCGTTATCCTGAATAATGATGTCGTTCTTGCGCCCACGCCCGATCTGGATGATTTCAGCCGTGAGTTCGTATTCCGTACCGGGTTGGGGGCCACGCAGCATTCTCAGGTGGGGCATAACGGTTTACCTGTCTCTTGCATCGGTACACCACAGGTATTTACGACGGGCGGCGGGCGTTAGTTCCGGGCACCCTGATTGACCCATGTTATCGTTTTATCATCGCCGGATGCAGTTACAGGAAAACGCAACAACACCTGAGCGCTCGATCAGCCGTTCAGGAAATGTCGATGTATGCCTGGTCAGCCATCCGGTGTGCATTACGCTTATTGTATCAAAGGGCTGGCACATGCTCCACAAACGTTGTCAGATGATAACAACTCACGGACAATTGGGTACACGTTTCAGTACACGTTTCGCTTTCAGCTTTCGCTTCAGGTTTCCGTTTCAGCTTTTGAGTAAACCAGCGTCACGCTCCGATTTCAGGGTGACACCGCAGCTTACAGTTGCCGGAGCGTCCGCGATACGGTGGCTGGCCCCCCGCAAATGGGGCTTTTCTGACAGGCGATTCTGATACAATAAAGGTGACTATCACACCGGACGGAGGTACGTGTGAGCACATTCAACTTACAAATTCAGCAAGGAACACGGCGTGCCCTGGGCCTGATCGGGCTGCTGCTGGCGCTGGTCCTGGTTGTATCAGGCTGCCAGACAGTCGGCACGGTTGATGACTCAGCAGCGGCGCAGCAGTTCCTGCCCAACGTCGCCGGGTTCGACGTGAGCAATGCCGATAGCATCGTCGACGCGCTGACGGCTGCCGGGGCAGGTGGCGCGCTGGCTTCGGGCAATGTCCCGGCGGCAGTGGCCATTGAGCGCGCTGATACGGTGCTGCAGTGTTTGCAGGATACCGGCTCGCTGACGGCCCGTATGTATGTCGAAGCGCAGCCGCGCGGCATCGTGCCGGAAGCCGGCGCGGTCATGGTCGCCAATACAACCCGCGTCAACCAGAACCTGCTGGCCTGTCTGACGCAGGGCCGCCCGCAGGGTGACTTCAGCACGCAGTCCATCACGCTGGAGCCGTGCGTCGGCAGTGGCGAGTTCGTCTTCCAGAGCGATAACTTCAGCTTCATCTACGTGGGCGTTGGCAATTCGATCTGCACCGCCTACGATACCCACTTCGGATCGCTGCAGGGCACCAACTGACGCTTGTTTCGCCTGGCCTCGCCGCCCTGACGGCAGGGCCAGGGCGCAGCCAGAGTATATCTACGGCGTATCTGCTGATGTGCCGGACTGCAACGCAGGCCCGGCGCGGCGCGTATCAGGTATACTGACACGTATCAGATGCAACACACCTTTAGTTGTTAGCTGAGGACACCTCATGAGTGAAACTGAACAATCCCCTCTCAACGATGCGGTCCGCGATGCGCAGCGCTTCGTGCAGTGGGGCGTACATAACCTCATCAACTGGCAGCGCAGCCAGAACACCGACCCCATCGACTTCATCCAGTTCAATCTGGCACCGAGCCTGCCCGCGCTGCCACTGCCGAGCAATCCCATCCTGGACCGGATACGCGGCAAGCCGCCGCTGAGCCTGACAGAGATCGAGCGCGCCTTTGAGCGCATCGCGATGGATAAGCGTCCGCAGGGCGTGATTCTGTACATGCAGGGCGCGGATATGCCCCTGGCCGATCTGCAGACGCTGCGCGCCAGCATCGCGCGCCTGCGGCAGAAGGGCAAGCGCGTGGTCGTCTACGCCAAGTACTACGACCTGCGCATGTACTACGTCGCCAGCGCCGCCGATACGATCCTGCTGCAGCCGGGCAGCCTGCTGATGACCACCGGCCTGCTGACGCAGCAGGTCTACCTGAAAGAAGGTCTGAACGAGATCGGCGTCGAGGCCGACGTCGTGGCGATTTCGCCCTTCAAGAGCGCTGGCGATCAGTTCTCGCGTACCGAACCCAGCGACGAAGTCAAAGCGCAGACGAACTGGCTGCTGGATTCTTTCTACGATCAGATGATCGAGGGCATCGCCCAGGGGCGCGGCATAAGCGCCGACGACGCTCGCGCCATGATCGACAGCGCGCCGCACAACGACCGCGAAGCCCTGGAAGCTGGCTTCATCGATGGCATCACCAACGAAGAGGGCTTCGGCAGCACCCTGCACGCGGAGCATATCGTCCTGTGGGATAAGGCCGACGGCCTCCTGCTGGAGAAGTGGGCCGACCTCAGCGGCAAGTACGTCGCCGTGTTGCAGCTCGAAGGCAGCATCGTTGACGGCGAGAGCATGAACCCGCCCATTGATATTCCCATCCCGCTGTTTGGTGGCGAGCGCATCGGTGATCTGACGGTCGTGCAGCAGGTGCGCCAGCTCATGAACGATGACCGCGCCGCCGCCGTCGTGCTGTACATCAACAGCCCCGGTGGTTCCGCGACCTCGTCGGAAGCGATCGCTTCAGCGCTGGACGAACTGGCGAAGACGCGCCCGGTCGTCGTCTGCATGAACGGCGTTGCGGCCTCCGGCGGCTACTACATCAGCACACCAGCGGATCACATCGTCGCGCAGCCGGGCACGATCACCGGCAGCATCGGCGTGATCAACCTCAAGCTGATCACCAACGAGACGCTCAAGAAGCTCAAGCTCAACCCGTACTATTACATGCGCGGCGAGAACGCCGGCATCCTGGCCCCGATCGAACCGTTCAGCGAAAGCCAGCGCGAGAAGGTCCGCGACAGCATCACGCGCATTTACAACGTCTTCCTGGATCGTGTGGCGGCGGCCCGCAAGATGAAGGCTGACGACGTCGACGCGGTCGGCGGTGGGCGCGTCTGGACCGGCCAGCAGGCTTACGAACACGGCCTCGTCGATACGCTCGGCGGGCTGTACGAAGCGATCAACAAAGCACGCGAGCTGGCCCGGCTCGGCGAGGACATCCCCGCGATCCTGGTCCGCAAGCCGATCCGTAAGCCGCTGCCCGCACAACTCGCGGAACAGGCCGACCCGGCAGCCGCCCTCCGCTACTGGGTGGAAGGCGTTGAGATGCTCGGCGGGGCGCGCAATCTGATGCTGATGCCCTACGACATCACCCTGCGTGGGTAATCGCCCAGGGACGAAGGCGCAGACCCGTTCCTGCGGTTTGCCCTCTCCTGAAGCGAACTGAGTAAAACACGCAAAAAGGGCCGGATTGCTCCGGCCCTTTGCGTTTCTGAGTTAAGCAGCGCTGTCGTCACCCCGTCAGGCGATCGGCGGGGCGAGAATCACTGGCCGTCTGGCTGAGTCTGAAGTAGTGCAGGCTGGCGCGCATATCGCTGACGCGGTCCATCTCCATCACCAGATCGGCCATCGGGCAGGCCGCACGAATGCCGGGCAGCAGCGCGTGGTAATCCAGCACGCCCTCCGACCAGTCGAAGCCGTGATGTTCATCCAGAATGCCGTTGTTATTGTTCATGTGAAATTCATCGACCCAGGGTGCCATGACGCGCAGCCAGTCGTCCCAGCTAAAGCGCGGCGCGCCGAAGATATGCGCGTGGCCGACATCCAGGCAGGCGCGGAAGTTTGGGTGATCGATCGCTTCCAGCAGGTCAGCGATGATCGTCGGGTCGAACTCCCACATATTCTCGATCAGCAGTCTGACGCCGCGCTCGTAGGCGTAGCTGATCAGGGGCGGCCAGAAATCCAGGTTGCGCTGGTGCCAGCCCTGGCGATAAAAATCGTTGTGCAAAGAACCAATGAAGTTGGCGTGCAGGACGATCTGCGGCGCGCCCAGTTCCGCGGCGATGTGGATCGCGGCGCGGTAACGGGCGGTAGAGACGGCGTTGATGCGCGGATCAGGGCTGCCACTGGCCATATCCATGAACGGGCCGTGCAGCGTGATCTTGCCGGGGACAGGCGCCAGGAGTCGCTTGTATTCCGCGAGGGTTGTCTGCCAATCGCCATCCAACACATCCGGGAAGGCGAAGGCCATAACCTCGATTCCCAGGTCTTTCTCGACGGCCAGCGCGACCGCTTCGGCGGCGTTGTTGCGCCCGGCGCTCAGGAGGACCCGATCTCTCATGGGGGATGCCTGCTACTTTCATCTAAATCTCTCGTTAGTTTACACTTTTTCCGGCTGGCTGGTTAGCGCCCCACGTTGACGTAACGTTGATATGCGGTTAGAAACAGCCTTGATTTGATAAAAATACTGTAAAAATAGCTGGTTTAGACGGCGAAAAACCGTGTAATGGGCGTCAAGCGGTCGTACAGCAGCGGGATCGAAAGTGTCGTATGATAAGCTTAATATAACGCGCAATCTGATCACACATTTGAGGAGAAAACCGCCCATGAAACGACCCGCACTGATCGCGGTGCTGCTGCTGGCATTGTTGACAGTCCTCGCCGTCAACGCCCAGGACACACAGCCTGCACCCCTGATCGAACCGTTGGAAATCCCTGAGGACAGCAACGCTGTCATCACCTTCCCGCCGCCGGTTTACGCGGTGAGCGGCCAGTTGCCGATTATCGGCACGGCAGACGTCCCTAATATGGCTAACTACTTTGTAGAATTTCGTGAACTATTGTTAGAGCCTGTCGACGCCGATGACGACGGCGTGGCTGATCCGGATAACCGCCCCTGGTTCCCGGCGACCCTGCCCAACAGCACGCCGGTCGTGGATGATACGCTCGGCGAGTGGAACACCGCCACCGCCCCCGACGGCCTGTACGAACTGCGCCTGACGGTCAACGTGCGCGGTGGCACGCCGGAGTTCTTCCGCGTCAGCCCGATCCGCATCGAGAACAACCCGCCGGAAGACATCGTCCAGCGCCCGGGCGACGCCACGGCCCAGCCGACCACACCGCCCATCGTCCGCCCGACGCTGGCCGCCACGCCCACACCCTTCGACACGACGCCACGCGTCGCCGCCCTGGTTGATGCCAACGTGCGCAGCGGTGACAGCACCGCTTACGAACGCGTCGGCGCGCTGCTGACCGGCGAAACCGCCCCGATCCTGGGGATCAGCAGTACCGGCTCTGGCTGGTACTATGTCGAGCTGGAAGATGGACGGCGCGGCTTCATCTCGCCATCGATCGTCCGCGCGGAGGGCAACCTCTCCAACCTCGGACGTATCGCACCACCGGCCACGCCGACACCACCGGCCACACCAACGCCGCCCACTGTCACCAACCTGGCCATCAACGGCTTTGAAGTGAACCCGAACCCGCCCGTCTGTGCGAGCACCTTCAACGTGCTGGTGAACGTCACCAACAGCGGCAGCCAGACGAGCAACGCGCCGATCGTCGTGACCGTCATCGACCGCCACGTGCGCACCGGTGAGACGACCGCCAGCGGTCAGGCGACCGTGCCGGAGCTGGCACCCGGCCAGAACTTCCTGGTCAGCATCCCGCTGACGGTCAGCGTGTACTTCGAAGAAGATCACCAGATTGTGGCCATCATCGACGCCACCGATCAGGTGCCGGAACCGAACGAAGGCGATAACCGACGCGAATTCACCTACGTCCTGCAACGGGGCACCTGCGGCTAAAATGCCACATCAGAAGGGGCGGGAAGATACCCGCCCCTTTTTGATTCCTGGTGCATGTCGCCTGCAATCAGGACATGCTCGTGAGGAACTTCAGCGCGCTCTGAGCGAGGTCGTCGGCGTTGAGCAGCAGCGCCAGATGGCCCTGGCCGGTCAGCGTCTGGACGCTGGCACGGGGATACATCGCCAGCAGCGCGCCCCGGTCGCCATCGCTGATCGTCTCATCAGCTTCCGCCTCGATGAGCAGCAGAGGGCCGGGCCAGTCGCGCAGATCATCGCTCTTGAAGGCGTGGTTGCGGTGGTAATCCGCCATGATGCGCGCCCGCGCCAGCAGGTCGCGCTTGCGATAACCCTGCGCGTACAGCTCCGTGAAGTACGCCCGCCAGAAGGCGCGCTCGGCATCGTTGGCGGGGGACGCTGCCAGCTCCGACCAGAGCCGCCGCCGCGCCAGAAACATCATCAGCCAATCCGGGTAGAAGGCGATGAACGCCCGCTGCATATTGACCGCTTCCGCAAGGTGGGGCGCGGGTATCACGCTGAACAGGATAACCGCCCCGCGCACGCGCTCTCTCAGGTGACGCAGCAGCACCTGCGCCAGCGCACCACCGAACGACGCCCCGAACAAATCAAACGATTCTACCTGCTCCGCGTCGAGCAGGGCCGTCAGCCCGGCGATGACCTGCTCCATCGTGCGCAGCGTCGGCGGGATATCCGGCGCGATGACGCGGTACCGCGTGGCGAAGAGATCAATATAGCGAAACAGCGTCTCCGCCTGACCGCCGCCGCCCGGCAGCACCAGCAGGACGGGCGCGTTCGTCTGGCCGGCCACCAGATACGACCAGCGCTGCTTGCGATTGAGCGCCAGCGTGTGCCGCGTCACCTGCTGACGAAAACGTCGCAGGCGATCCGCGCGCGGCCCGTTGGCGTTCTGATAAGGATCGGTTGGTGAAGTGGATGCTGTCATGCAGGCTATTGTACCCGACCGCGCTCAGCATCGCAGCCCGGGCACAGGTCACAGCATACCGCAGGGATCGCATGCTTGCGAGCTGCTCACGGGCGCAGTACCGAACCGCCCTCGAAATCCGCCGCCAGCCAGCCCTGCTGATTGCGCGCTGTACTCACGCGCCACCAGCCGAACTCATCCGCCTGCACTGGCCCGGCCAGGATCGCCACGAACTCGCCCGGCAGCACATTGCCGATCACGGTGCTGCTGCTCAGGTTGGGCAGGTCGCGCAGATTGCGCTGAACATCCCCGATGTACTGCACCTGCTGCCCCGGCTGATAGCGACTGCCGGCGATGATGCCCTGCGGCAGCCCGGCGGCATCCTCGCGGACACCGACCGGCGCGACGCCGCCCACCGATCCCACGCCGCCCACTGATCCGACGCCGCCGACCTGCACCGGCGCGCCACTATCCACGGGGATGATGCTGCCATTGGCGGCGACGACGCGGACCTGCTGCCCGCTGACCGTCAGCACGGCTTCGCTGGCATCAGCGGCCCAGGCGATGCGCTCCGGGTAGGCGTCACCCACGGGCTCGCTGATCTGTCTGGCGTTGCCCGGCGTCACGCGGAACAGGGCCAGCGGGCCATCCGGCCCACCCTGACGCCCCAGCGCGAGGATGCTGCCATCCGGCGCGGGCACGGCGTCCTGCAGCCAGAGGCCAATCGCCCCGGCGTCAAAGATGACCTGAACGCCACCATTAAAGCTGGCATCGACGGTGCCCACCAGCACGCGACCATCCGGCATGCGACCGCTGACGAGGAGCTGCTCATCGCTCAGCCAGACGGCGCTGTCATACAGCCGGATGCCGGGGGCCTGGATGCCCCGCTTATCGAACTGCGCCGTCACCACGCTGATGCCGCCGCGCCGCTCGCCCTGCTCCGTGATGACGTCCATGCGCAGCAGCAGGCGCGTGCTATCCGGTGACCACGCGACGGACTGCGTCTCCCAGTTCGGGAAGCTGTGGCCAGTTGCCAAGTCGCAGGAGTCATAGCCCGGCTGTGGGCAGTCACGAGCAGCCGGGAAGGTATCCGCGCCGCCATCGGGGAAATCCTGCCAGAACCAGACGCCCGCGTTAGCCGTATCGGTGCCTTCCGGCGGCTGAATGAGGAAGGCAAGCCGCCGCCCATCCGGCGACCAGGCCATATCGGTGACGAGGTTTTTGTTCTCATCCGGCGAGGGCACACCGAACCCGGCGAAGAACGGATCAGTCGCCAGGGCACTTTCGCCCCCGGTGCCGATGCCGCGCACATACAGCAGGCCGGTCGCATCGGTGCGGGCGTAACTGGCGGCATCCGCCGGGTTCGGTGCGAACAGGCTCACACTGCCGGGGATGACCTGATCGCCAAAGCTGAAGTTGCCCGGCGCGATATTAAAGCGAAACGCCTCGGTATTCGTTGTCGTAAAATCCGGGATGAAGACGGCTGTCGGCGGCGCACTGACGATACCCGGCACCTGTTCCGGTGGCAGCGGCGTCGGCGTGAAGGGCGTACTGGTGGCTGTCGGCGCGGCAGGCTGTGGGATCGGCGTCGAGGGGACAGCCGTCACCGGGTCGATGATGCCCAGGCCGCCGGGCGTGGCCGTGATGAGCGTCGGCGGCGCGTCAATCGTCGGTGGGGTCAGTGTGCGTGTCGGCGTAGGCGACGGAATTGGCGTCCAGGTCGGGCCGGGCATGGGCGACGCGGCGGCAGCCGTCGCCAGCAGGCGCTCCACGACGGTAGTTGCGGTCGCATCGAAATCAAGGGTCGAAGTCGCGGTCGCCGTCAGCGAGGGCGTGATGCTGGCTGTCGCCGTAAAAGTCGGCGTGAAAGCCGCCCGTCGCGTGGCTTCCAGCTCCGCACTGCGGGTCGCCGTCGCCGCCAGATCGGGCGTCAGCGTGGGCGTGATGCTCGGCGTCCAGGTCAGCGTGGGCGTCAGACTGGGCGGCGTGGTGGCGGTGGCCGTCGGCGTGGGCGAGGGCGTCGCGGTCGGCGTGCTGCTTGGCGCGATCAGCGGCAGCGGCGTCGGCGAGGGTGGCGGCGTCTCGCTGGGCGTCACCGTGATTGTCGGCGTCCGCGTCGGGGTGGGCGTCTGCGTCGGGGTGGGCGTGGGCGTGCTGCTGGCCGTGCTTCTGGCCGTGGAAGTAGTCGTCGGCGTGGCTGTAGCGGTCGCTGTGGCGGTCGCTGTGGGCGTGTTGCTGGGCGTCGCGGATGGCGGCTGCGTGCCCGTCGGGGTGACGCTGGCCGTGGTCGTCGCGGTCACCGTCGATGTGGGGGCCGGGCTGGGTGTGGCCGAGGGCGGGACGGCGGTCAGCGTGGGCGTCGCCGTAAAGATGATGACCGGCGTGCGCGTCGGCACCTGGGCGATCTGCGTCTCCGGCGGGGTCGGGGTGGGCGACGGGGCGACGGTGGGCGTCACCTGTGGCACACCGGTCCCGCAGCCGGCCAGCAGCAGCAGCGCGCCAATGAGTCCCAGACCTCGTCGCATGGTATCGCGTTCCCCCGCGTTGGATGTAATCGCGTTATGGCTGTGACCTCATCCCAGGCTGGCGAAATGCACCTCTTGCCCTCCTCTTGTGGAGAAAGACCAGAGAAAGACCAGGGGATGAGGTAACACCCTCAATTATAGCCCGGGGCGACAAGACCCCCTTTGCGGCTGATGCGCGACCTGGCCACGCCCAGCCTACGCTGGCGCGCTGGCGATCACATGCGGTTGATGGTCGCCCGTCGGATACCTTCCAGGGCGCGTAACGTCTCCGCGTGACGGCTGCCCGCCATCAGGCCGAAGTAGACCATCAGCCCGGTCAGCGCGAACATCACGCCCAGGAGGATCATGAACTGTCCGAAAAGCTGGCTGACCGACACATCAAAAAGGACCGAGGCAGTGCCGAGCGTCTGAACCAGGCCCACCGGTAACGCATCAACCGGGAAGACGTTCAGCCCGGCGACTGCCGCTACCGAAAAACAGATCACCGCCAGCAGGATCAACACGCTGCCGATCAGGTTCCAGAACGTTGCCATGATGAGATCTCCCACACTCCGTAAGCGCCATGCGCCTCATGAATACACGGTCTTGCATGATGTGCACGAGTGTACACGCAATTGGCGCATGGCGCAGGCAGGGCGTCAGAGCGACCTCAGGGCGACCTCAGGGCAGGTCGATAGCGTCCAGGGCGAAAGGCAGACGCGGCGGTGAATCCACCGTGAAGACTAGCCACACCGTCGCCGGGCGCAGATAGCTCTGATCCCAGTTGGTGACGATCAGGCGGTTGCGCGCCGCATCAAAGGCGACATCGCTGGCACCCCGGAAGCCGCGCGCCAGATAATCCAGGACGGTGCCTTCCAGCCGCGCCACCGCATTCTGACCAAGCGCCGCCAGATAGATGACGCCATCCGGCGTGACCGTCAGCCCGTCGAAGCCGGGGCCGATGCCCTGCCCCTCATACTCAAACAGGATTTCGGTGGCGGCGGTGGGGTCCTCAGCGGTGACCGGCACGCGGTAGATGCGATGCGCCGTCGCGTCGGCGACGATGATGCTGTCCGTCACCGGATCATAGCCCAGGCCGCCCGGCGACAGCGCCTCGTCGGGCGTCGTCGGGAACTCCTGCCACCATGCGGTGACCTGCTCGTCGTCGATGGCCAGCCGATAAACGCGATCCTGCACGCGATCACTGATGTACAGGTTGCCCGCCGCGTCAACGGCGAGGTCATCGTAGAAGGCGGCGACGCTGGCCGGGGCCGCATCCAGCGTCAGGCGGCGGCTGAGTTCGCCATCGGGCGTGAGCTGCCAGATAATGCCGCCCTGCACGTTGAGCGGGTCGGTATGGTCGAGGGCGTAAAGCGTCCCATCGGGGGCCAGCTCCAGGGCGATCACCGCGCCGAGCTGGTCTCGCGTGCCGGGCAGTTCGGTCGGCTCGCCATCCGGGCTGATGCGCCAGATCGTGCCGCTGGCGTAGCTGGCAGTGTAGACGCTGCCGTCTTGGGCCATCGCCAGCGACGAGGGATAGGCGTCCTCATCCGGCAGCACGGCGAATTCGCTCACGTTGAGGGCCGGGTCACTGGCAACGGCCACTGTGCGCGGCTGACTGCGCGCCACGGCGGAGATTACGCCCAGCGTGACCAGATAAATCGCAAACAGCGCCGCCGCGATTATGGCCGAGAAGGTCAGCACGCGCAGCGGTTTCGGCAAAGCCTGGATACGTCGGATCATAGCCGCTCTCATCAATACTGTGGATGGATCGCGCCCTATTGTAACTGGCGCGGGGCGCTCTGTCGGCAGCGGGTTTCAGGCGGCCTGGATAGATCAAGGCAGGCAGCCGGGGTCATTTCTTATTAGAGAATAGTATGGGAAGAACGTCACCTTTGACCCCAAACGTTAAATCGAGTATTATGACTTTAAATATTTCGTAATTACACATACCGTTTCTATGTTTTTGCCGGTGGTTGTTTACGCAGTTTGTTCACGCAGTTTGTTTGTCGTGCTGTCTTGATCAGCCGCGATCAATGGAGTCGATTCATGAATCAAGTCATGAAGAAGCGTTCGAAAGTCCTCGTTGTAGAGGACGATCCGACGGTCAGCAGCCTGATGGCGGAGTTCCTGGGCAAAGTCGGGTACGATGTGACCGTCTTCGGGGATGCGCCGGATGCGCTGGAACATGTGAAGCAGCGCGGTCTGCCGCATATCGTCCTGATTGATCTGGGCCTGCCGAGCATGCACGGCTTTGAGCTGGCCAGCAAGTTCAAGTCGATGGCCGATGTCCCGGTCGTGTTCGTCACCAGCGCCAACGACACCGATACGATCGTCCAGGGTTTGAAGAAATACGCTGAAGATTTCATCGTCAAACCCTTCGAGCTGCGAGAACTCGAAGCACGCGTGCATGTCGTCCTCAGCCGCATGCCCAGCCTGGATTATGCCAGCGAGCCTGTCGTGCGCGTCGATGACCACCTCAACATCGATTTCGCCCACAATCGCATCGTGCTCAACGGGAAGTCGATCGGCCTGACGCCGACTGAATCGATCCTGCTGCATGTGCTGCTGCGCAATGCCGGGCGCGTTGTTGAAAATCGCATGCTGATCGCCCGCGTGTGGCCCTCCGATGATGTCTTCGAGGACACGCTGCGCGTCCACATGCACCGGCTGCGCCGCAAGCTGGAAGCCGACAGCCATCACCCGCATTACATCCGGACAGAACGCGGCGTGGGCTATATGTTCACCGTGCGCCCGCCGGAGCTGTTCGGCGAAGACGCCTGATTGCCTGACACCGGTATTGCAGTCGCTATCGATTGCTGACGAAGATCGCTGCTGACGAAGATCGCTGCAAAGGCTTTGAGGAGTCGCTGATTATGATGGAATCCCCGCAACCCGCGGAGTGGATCATTCTACTGATGGGCCTGACGCTGTTCTTTATGGCCCTGCTGCGCGCCTGACGCAGTCCGCAGCCCTCATAAATCGACCCCAGGCCCCTTTCGTCACGAGAGGGGCTGGCCAGCATGTGCCGCACTCTAGCCGATCCCCGGATAAAACAGTTCTTTGAGTTATCCCTCTCTTTTGAAGATTGGGGTGAGATCAAACAGGCGCGAAGGCGGTTCGCAGGTTCGAGCGCCTGCGGTATAATCGCGGCATCCAGAACAAAGCGTCGGCAGGTCTTTTGCGGAGTGTACCGGGGCACCGCCCCCGGCGTTCGCCTGCGACACAGCCCATTAGATCACGTCAGTTGAGAGGGACCGCCCCCATGTCAGATGCCTCTTCAGATCGCACGGAGCGCATGCGCGCCATCAAGGACGAGATCGTCAACCTGAAAGAATCGCCCCTGTACGAATATCGCCAGAAGATGGGCTACTACCCGGTCATCGGCCAGGGCAGCCATACGGCGCGCATCATGTTCATCGGCGAGGCCCCCGGCGAAAACGAAGCCAAAACCGGACGGCCCTTCTGCGGGGCGGCGGGGCGCGTGCTCGATGAGCTGCTGGATAGCATCAACCTCAAGCGCGAAGACGTCTACGTGACCAATATCGTCAAGGATCGCCCGCCGGATAACCGCGACCCGCATCACGGCGAAATCGCACTATACGCCCCCTTCCTCGATCAGCAGATCGACATCATCCAGCCGGATGTTATCGCCACGCTGGGGCGCTTCAGCATGGTGTGGGTGCTGGATCGCTTCGGCGCGCCGGAAGCCAAACAGAAGATCAGCCAGTTGCACGGCAAGCTGATCCCGATCCGGACGAGCTACGGCGACAGCCTGGTGATTCCCCTGTTTCACCCGGCGGCATCGCTCTATCGGCCCGATCAGAAAGCAACGCTCATGGAAGATTTCAAGGTGCTGCAGCAGTTCATTGACTAGCCCAGCCGGTAGACTGGCCGGTGCTACTGCCGGCAATTCGTGACGGCTTATGACGAAAACTGGCCGAGAATCAGCCGAGAATCACCGCAACAGCGCCTGATCGTCAAGAATACGCTGCTTGCACGGCCTTTTATTTGTGTTAACATTTGGCGATCAAGTACGGTAAAGACAGCGTTCGATAAAGACAGCGTCGGGAGTACCCCTTCTTGAAACAGACATCATCGCCGGTGAGCCAGACGGAGACGGCGAGCAGTCCCCGCATCTCTCAGGAAGTCGCGCGCGTGGCCATCGCCAGGTGCAATCTGTGCGGCAGCACGCAGACGCGGCCCTTCTGCCCGGAGAACGAGCGCGGCCTGGTCCAGTGCCAGAGCTGCGGCCTCGTCTACGTGGGCGAGCAGCCCAACGCCGAAGAACTCTACGCCCTGTACGGTGAAACCTACTTCCGCAACGACCAATCGGGCGAAGTGGGCTATAGCAATTACATCCGCGATGAACCCAACATCCGCAAGACGGTGCGGCGGCGCTTCGCCCATGTTGAGAAGTTCATCAAACCGGGCCGCATGGTCGATGTCGGCTGCGCGATGGGCTTCTTCATGGATGAGGCGGCCAGGCGCGGCTGGCAGGTCGAGGGCCTGGACGTATCGCAGTACGCCGTCGATTACGTGCAGCGGCGGTTCGGCCATAGGGCCTACAACGGCAGCCTGACTTCGGTTGATCTGCCGCAGGCGGCATATGACCTCGTCACTATGTACGATGTGATCGAGCATGTGCCCGACCCACGGGCGTATGTGCAGCGCGTCGCAGAACTGCTGAAGCCGGGCGGCGTCTTCGAGCTGGCGACGCCGGATGTCGGCAGCTTCCCGGCGCGGCTGACGGGCAAGCGCTGGATCGGCTACAAGCTATCCGAGGAGCACGTTTACTACTTCTCAGTGGCGACACTGCGCCGGATGCTGGCCGAGGCCGGGTTCGAGGTCGTGCATGTGCGACACATCGGCAAATACGTGACGCTGCGCCTGTTCCTCGACCGGCTGGGCTTTTACGCGCCGTGGTTATCGAAGCCGCTGGAACTGCTGGAACGCGCCTTTCACCTCTCTGAGCGCAGCTTCTACGTTAACCCGTTCGACATCGTAGCGATCACCGCCCGCAAGCTCTGACGCGGTGACCGCCACATAACGAGGTGCCCCATGGCGATACTCATTACCCGCCCCGGCAAGAACGCGCTGTACGTGCAGAACCCGGTCATGACGGCGGCGGGGAGCTTCGGCTGGGGGCACACCTATCGCGGGCTGGTCGAGACAGACAAGCTCGGCGCGATCGTCACCAATCCGATCACGGTGCAGCCCTGGTCACCAGCCAGCGGGACGCGCGTCGTGCCGCTGCCGGGCGGCGTGCTGGTGCACACTGGCCTGCCGAATCGCGGTCTGCGGCGCGTCCTGAAAGAGTTCAGCACGGTATGGAGCAGCCTGCCTGTCCCGTTGATCGCGCATCTGGTCGCCACGGATGCCGCCGAAGTGCGCAGCGCTGCCGTCGAACTCGACCACGCGGAGAGCGTCGCCGGTATCGAACTCGGCCTGCCGGATGATCTGGAGTGGCAGGCGGCGAGCGACCTGGTGCGGGCGGCGACGCAGGGTGCGCCGGAGAAGCCGGTCATCGTCCGGTTGCCCGCCGGGGACGCGCTGGCGATTGCTGCGGCTGTCGCCGACGCCGGGGCGGATGCGCTGGTCGTGGCGGCCCCGCCGCGTGGCATCGCCCGCGACCGTGGCAGTGGGCAGCTCGTGCGCGGGCGCGTCTATGGGCCGCTCGTCAAGCCGATCGCGCTGCATCTGCTGGCGACCCTGCATGAAACGCTGCGCGGCATCCCGCTGATTGGCGCGGGCGGCATCCACGACCCGCAGGACGCCCGCGATTTCATCGAGGCGGGCGCAGTCGCGGTGCAGGTGGATAGCCTGCTGTGGACGCAGCCGAATCGCATCAACCGCATCGCCCGCGACCTGGGCGGCGGCATCGTCACCCGGCGCATGGACGCCTTCCCCGATGAGTGGCACGCCGATATGGGCGATACCGAGTTCCGCCGCCGCTTCGGCGATGAGTAAGCCGCCGCTGTCACGCCCCTGACTGAATCAGAACGTTTATGATGCAGGCGACGAATCGCTGCGACAATGCAGAGAGTCGTTTTTGTGTCAGGACCTCGCCCGGATCATGACCTCGCCCGGATCGCAACATCGCGCCGGTTGGCGCAGGGGCCGTGGGCAGAGGTAGAGTTCTGGATATGTAGGTCACTCTGTATGAAAGAACCACGACCGATGCAGACTTCGGCCAAAGCGCGTAACGCCTCGATTCGCTGGCTCGCCGTCGTGTTGATCGTGTGGGTGATCGGCCTGCTGGCGGCTTACTATCAGGTCCACCTGCACGAACTGACGCGCAGCCTGAGCGCGCTGCTGGCGCTGCCCGGTCTGCTGGTGGAGCTGGCGGCAGCGGTTCCGGCGGCATTGATGCGCGGCGCGCCCGATCTGCTGACGGTCGCGCTGCTGATGCTGAGTGCCGGGGCGATCGGGCGGCTGATGCTGCGCCGCCTCGATCTGACGCCCCTCAGCGCGGCGGAGCGGGCTGCATTCGCGCCGCTGGTTGGGCTGGGTTTGCTTTCGACGGTGGCGCTGCTGCTCGGCCTGGTGGGGCTGTTCCAGCCGCTGATCCTGTGGGCCGTCGTCGGGCTGGCGCTGATTATCGGCCTGCGCGATGCTGGCCGCTGGCTGCGCGACCTGGGCGCGGCCCTGCGCGACCTGCGCCCGCGCGGCGGCTGGGGCTGGCTGCTGGCGATCCTGGCCGGCGTGCTGCTGCTGCTGGCGCTGCTGATGGCGCTCGCGCCGCCGACCGCCTGGGACGGCCTGACCTATCATCTGGTCGCGCCGCAGCGCTATCTGGAACAGGGGCGCATCACCGGCCATGCCGATAACCCCTACCTGGGATTCTCGCAGCTCGTGGAGACGCTCTACGGGGTGGCGTTCGGTCTGTTTGGCCGCGATACGAGCGCAGCAGTGCTGCACGGCGGATTCGGGCTGTTGGGGCTGCTGGCGGTCATGGGACTGGTGCAGCGCAGCGCCGGTACACGCAGGGCGACGCTCAGCGCGTGGCTGGCCGCTGCCATCCTGCTGAGCGCTTTCAGCCTGTGGTGGCAGTTCGGCATTCCCTATGTTGATCTGGCGGTGATGGCCTACAGCGCGCTCGTGCTCAGCGCGCTGACGATCTGGCGCAGGACGCAGCGCCCCGGCTGGCTGATCGCGGTCGGCGTGGTGTGCGGCCTGCTGCTGAGCACCAAATACACCAGCGGCGCGCTGCTGATCGCGGTGCTGGTGCTGCTGCTGATCCGTGCGCCGCGCCACTTCATACAGAATGCGCTGCTGGTCGGCGTGCCGGCGGTGATCGTCTTCGCGCCGTGGATGCTGCGCGGCCTGCTGCTGTATCAGAACCCGGTGTATCCGTTCGTGTTCGGCGGCCTGGAATGGGACGCCGTGCGTACGACCGCGCTCAGCACCGCCGGGCAGGGCATCTTCACGCGGGGCGAAGGCTGGCATCTGCCGCTGCTGCCGGTGACGGCGACGCTCTTCGGCGTGCACAAGGCGACCGAATATGACTTCTCGGCGGGCATCTGGCTGCTGACCGCGCCGCTGCTGCTGCCGCTGGCCTGGCGTCATTTGAGCGCGGAGGCGCGCACCCTCGCACGCGATGCGGCGCTGCTGCTAGTGCCGCTGCTGCTCTTCTGGATCGGCATGGCGATCATTTCACGGGTGGGGGCGCAGGTACGGCTGGTCATGATGGCCCTGCCCATCGCCGCCGTCGCCGGATCGCTGGCGCTGATGGGCCTGCGCAGCACCTACCGCGACGTCCGCTGGCTGCTGACGGGCGCGTTCACGCTCACGCTGGTGCTGACGGGCCTGCTCGCACTGGATGAAGTACACAGGTCAGACGCGCTGGATTACCACCGCAGCGGCGACCGTACAACCTATCTGGCGACACAGCTCGGCGTGCATTATGCGGCCATGCAGCAGCTCGCCACACTGCCAGCGGGCAGCCATATCCGCACACTGTGGGACCCGCTCGGCTACACCTGCCCGCCACACCTGACCTGTAACGCCGACCTGCTCTTTGATCACTGGGCGCGCCCACTCAAGAACGGCAGCACCCCGGCGGAGATCTTCCAGTGGTGGCGGCAGACAGATGATTACATCCTCGTCTTCGATGCGGGGTACGCCGCGTGGTTAGCCTCCGACCCGCACTTCGCCACAGAGAACGCGCTGTTCCCACAGCATCACCCGGACTGGCTGCGGCCCATCTGGACGGATGACATCGCCTATACGCTGTACACCTGGCGGGATGACCTGCCCGGGGACTGATGGTGTCGGCTGCGGTTTGCATCAGGATGGGCTTGCTCTGTATACTCCTCATCAGCCGAAAGATGAGAGGATGAGGCAAGCGGAGATGGCCAACGCCGAAAAGGTGCGTCAGGAGATCGAGCGCCTGTACGAATCAGCGGCACTGCGCGACGATCTCAACGACGAAGAAGCCAGAGTGCTGATCGAGTGGGGCAAGCAAAAGATCGAGAGCGCCGCCCACGCGCCCGACGAGGAGTTTGAGGCACAGTGCCGGTCGCTGCGGCAGTTGATGAAGCGAATTAATCGCTTTGTGGGCCAGCGCGAGTTCCTCGACGAGAGCGGCGAAGCGGAATATCTGGGCAAGGTGGCGCAGTGGCTGCCGCCGACCGGCTACAGCGCCCAGGTCGCCAACCATCTGGCAGATGTCCTGCCGCCGCAGAAATCCGACATGATGCAGAATCTGGAGGCCATCCTGGGCGCCCTCGACACTGCCGGGGGCGGTCCCATCGCAGCGACCGCGCCTGAGACGCCGCCGCAGACGCCAGCCCAACCAGAAGGGCCGTCACAGACAAAGCAACAGACGCAGCAACAGACACAGCCGGGGACGCCGCACGCCGGTCAGCAGAGCGACCATGGCCATGTGTTCGAGCCGAGCTGGCGGCGCAGTACGTCGCAGCCTGCACAGCACGACGTACACCGGCACGACATCGACCCGGAGCCGCCACCGGATGATCCGCCGGGGCAGCCGTATCTGAATAACCCACCCATACCAGGAGACACCGCCGACGATGAGCCGGCAGACACCTGAAAAAGAGAAAACCCCCTTATCTCGTCTGCTCACGGGCATCGCAGGCGCGATCGTCCTGTTCGTCGGGATGGTGGTGTTTGCTTTAACTGGCATCGACATTTTCGGCGTCGTGGAGCCTATCGACGGCCTGCCGACAGTGGTCATCACGGAGATGGTGCCCATCACCGACGATCCTTACCTGATCCCGGTCGAGCAGGGGTTTGGGGTGGGCAAGGGCTTCTGGCAGGTATTCTTCACCGCGCCGACGGGTGAGCGCAACCGCGCCCTGTGGGTCAACGGCATTGATACCGTCCTCGCCCAGGCCATTGATTCCGCACAGCGCACGCTGGATATTGCCGCCTTCGAGTTCAACAACGAGGCGATGACGGATGCGCTCTCGCGGGCGGTGGCACGCGGTGTGCGTGTGCGCATGGTCACCGACGACGAACACGGCCTGGAAGACGACGACACCACCCTGCTCGATCTGCAACTGCTGAACGTCCCCATTGTGGATGACGACCGCAGCGCCCTGATGCACAACAAGTTCATCATCGTGGATGGCATCACCGTCTGGACTGGCTCCATGAACTACACGATGAACGGCGTCTATCGCAACAACAATCACATCCTGCAATTGCGATCGCGGCGGGCCGTACAGGTTTATCAGGCGGAATTTGACGAGATGTTCATTGCACGCGAGTTCGGCCCGCGCTCGTCGGATGCCAACACGGGCAACTTCACCGTTGATGGCGTACCGATGGCGATCATCTTCGCCCCGGAGAACGACGTCATCGATACCATCCTGGCGGAAGTCGCCAAGGCGCGGGAGCATATCTTCTTCATGGCCTTCTCCTTCACCCGTGACGACCTGGGGCTGGCGATGGTCGATGCCTACCGGCGCGGGGTGCGCGTCAGCGGCATCTTCGAGACAGTCGGCAGCAGCACGGAATTCAGCGAGATGAAGCGGTTGTTCTGCGCCGGGCTGGATGTCAGCCGGGACGGCAACGCCGGCATTCTGCATCACAAGGTCATCATCATCGACGCGCAGACGGTCATCAGCGGCTCGTTCAACTTCAGCGATAATGCCGTCCGCAACAACGATGAAAACCTGGTCATCCTGCGTGACCGCGATCTCGCGGCGCAGTTCCTCGCGGAGTACAGCCGGCTGCGTTTTGAGGCGAAATCGCCGGAGATCGACTGCGACGCTTAAGCCGTGACGCCTGCCCACAGCGCCTGCCCATAGTGCCTGCCCACAGCGCCAGAATCGCGATGGGCTTTTCCACTGGTCAGCAGCGGCTGCGGCCTGTACACTCGACAGAAATCTAACCACAGATCATCACAGGTCTTGATCGCTGGCATATGCGCGTACTGCACATCATCAAAGTGACTCGTATCAGCGGTGCGGAGCGGCATCTGCTGATGCTGCTACCAGCCCTGATGCGCGCGGGGGTTGATATCCAGTTGCTGCTGCTCGTCGAGCCGGATAAACCCATGGACGACATGGTCGCCCTGGCGCAGACCAGCGGCATCCCCACCCAGCGCGAGACGATCCACCGCGATTTTTCGCCCGGCCTGATCTGGCGACTGCGCCGCATCATCAAGGCCATGCAGCCGGATATCGTCCACACGCACCTGATCCACGCGGATACCCACGGCATCATTGCCGCGTGGCTGGCCGGTGTGCACACCATCCTGACGGGACGCCACAATGACGATGATTTCCGCACGCAGGGGCGCATCCGCCTGCTGAACGCGCTGCTGTGGCGGCTCGCCAGCGGCGGTATCGCCATCAGCCAGGCCATTATGCAGTTCTGCATCGAAGTCGAGAACGCCCCGCCGGAGAAGCTGCGCGTCGTGGAGTACGGGCTTAAGTACGAGACAGCCACGCCGCAGCAGATCACCGCCGCCCGACAGGACCTGCGCGCCGAACTCAGCCTGCCGAATGACGCGGTGCTGATCGGCATGGCCAGCCGCCTCGTCGAGCAGAAGGGCATCACCTACGCGCTGCAGGCCTTCGCCCGGGTCAAAGCAGCGTATCCCCATAGCTATCTGGTCATCGCCGGGGATGGCGAGCTGCGCTCCGCCCTGGTGGAAGAAGCCACCGAGCTGGATATACGCGGGCGGACGATCTTCCTGGGCTGGCGACCGGACATGATGCGCATCATGGCCGCCTACGATATCTTTTTGCTGCCGAGCCTGTGGGAGGGCTTCGGCCTGGTGCTGCTGGAGGCGATGTCGCGGCGGCTGCCGATTATCGCCAGCGCCGTAAGCGCCATCCCTGAAGTCGTCGCCGACGGCGAGACGGGCCTGCTGGTGCCGCCCCGCGATCCCGACGCCCTGGCGGAAGCCCTTCGCATCCTGCTGAGCGATCGGCTGCTGCGGCTGCATATGGGCATGGTCGGCGAGGACCGGCTCGAAACGCACTTCGGCCATGCGCGCATGGCGAATGCCACCCATCAGGTCTACCGTGAGTTCCTCGGATTGCCCGCACCCGACCCGGACGTGATATGACGCTCAACCCTGTGCAGGCCCGCGATCTGACCATGCTGCGCGAAGCCGGTCAGCAGCGGGACCATGAGCAGATTCAGTTTTACCTTAAGCGCCTGCTGACGGCGCTGCCGTATTATTACGCGCTGGCAGTCGTCGCGGAGCGTATCCACGACTTTCTGCCGCATTTTGAAGCCGACTATCCCGATGAAAGCTGGGTGCGCCGCCTGCTGACGGTCATCGGCGCGTATGGCACCAGCCCCGATGAGGGCATCGCGGAGATGGCGCTCGGGCAGGATTTCGGCGCGCCGGGCGCGATGAACTTCCTCAAGGCGGTCTATGATCTGACGCAGGCCATGCAGGATAAACACATCGGCGAAGCGCGCGTTGGCTTTCTGACAAGCGCCGCCGTCAACGCGGGCATGGCCGCCCTGGTCCACGCCTATTATGCGCCGCGCCCGTATGCGTGGCAGCGCGTGCGCGCAAATACGCTCGACCCGGTCACCGGCCAGTACAGCGACCCCGAAGCCACGCAGATCGCTTACGGCTTCTGGACGGATGCCGACACCGCCGCCCGCGACAGCGCCTACTGGCTTTCCCTGGCCGATGCCATCGACGCGGCCCTGCGGCGCTGAAGCGGCAGGCACTGTAGCGACCAGGCGCTGCCCAACGCCCCGGCTCATACGACCCGTAACACAACAGGGCCGTCGTCTGACGGCCCCGCTGCACAGATTTTGCACAGAGTCTATGAAGATGTGGCGCGTTATTCGCCCAGGGTGCTGTCGCCGGTGATGCCTTCCAGCAGTTGCGGCAAATACCAGACTTCCAGCGGATCAACCCATTCGCCCTCGGCGGCAAGCGCGGTGCCATCCTGGAAGTTGAGCGGGCCTTCCCACAGGAAGAAGCGGCCTTCGTTGGCCGGGTCGGTCATGAAGGCGGTCATCTCAGCGATGAACGCATCCAGATCAGCGGCGGCATCCTCCGGCAGGGCCGGGCCATTACGCCAGCCGACAGTCGTCGTATCCGGGTTGTTGATGTCGCCCCAGTCCGGGCCGACCCAGGTCCATTCCTGCTCGAACTCACCATTACGGACGAGGTTCACCAGCCGCAGATATTCCGGCCCCCAGTGGAAGTAGGGCACGCCCAGGCAGGCTTCTGGCGCGGTGTCGCAGGCCAGCTCGTAATCATAAGGCACGGCGTAGACATCATCGTCCTGGCCGCGACGCTGACCCGCCACGATGAGCGCGTCCTGTGGGTCGATGCCGCTGATGACGATATCGCTGCCCGTGTCGAAGAAGGTGTTGGTCACCTGCACCGGGTCGAGCGTGTCCGGCGTCGGCACCCAGAAGCCAATCCAGATGACCTCAAAGCTCAGGTCTTCAGGATTGCCGTCGGCGTAGTTCTCGTAGCAGTAGCGGGCCCCCAGGTAGGTGCTGGCGACCAGGCGGCGCGTCTCAGCGTTGATCAGCGGCCCCAGGTAGCTGATGCGACCGGTATCGGACGTGAGCGCGGCGGCACAACCGGCGATCATCTTACCGAATTCCATCTCGCCCATGAGGTTGGCAAAGTTCGCCGGGGCTTCCAGCGGCTCCGCTGATTCAAAACGCTCAGGGAAGATGTCGGCGGGCGTCAAGCCCAGCACCGCGCTGCCGCTGATGTGCACGAACTGAATGTCGGGGAACTCTTCTGCGGCTTCCAGCGTATCTGGCTCAAACGCATCTGAGGTGGTGAAGATGAGTTCAGCGCCTTCGTCAACCATTTCAGCGACCACATCGATCAGGGTCACGTTCGGGTTGACCACAACATTGAGGTTTTCAAAGACGATCATGCGGGCGTTGACGTCTTCTTCCGCCAGCTTCTCGACAACGTACTCGCCGCCTTCGACATGCGCCTGACTCCAGCCCTGATCATCACGGCTGCCAACCAGAATCATACCGAAGACGAAATCTTCCTGGGCGAGCGCCGGGCCGAGGGCCAGCAGACCCATCAGCAGCGCCAGCGCGCCCATCACGCCTTTGCGAACCATCGCACTGCGAACCATCGCATTTGCTCCTTTCGGTGAATCGTGGGTGCTGTTTAAGCACACTTTAAGTGTAACCCGCACGCGCCAGCCCGCAAGGAAAAAGCGCACGAAATTGTACAGGCACAATCCGTCATTGCTGACGAGGTTCGCCTGCCGAAGCCTCGCGCAGGGCGATACGCTGCCGCGCCAGATCAACGCCCTGCCACAGCGCAGCCGCCGCCTGGGGGACCATGCGCAGGGCGCTATCCGGCGGCAGAGCGGCCAGCAGCGCGTCATCATCGGCGATGGGCACGCGGTACAGATGACCGTCGTCCGTCTCAGCACCAGCGTTGAGCCGGATCGGGCTGCCCGGTGCCGTCACGCGGGGCCACCAGTCCGCATCGTGGATGAGCAGCAGCGCGCATAACTCGACGCGCAGCATGGTCAGCTCCATGCAGAACCCGCTGAACCACAGTTCCGCCGCGCCGCTGTGCAGCATGGCGTCCAGATCAACCAGGGCGGGATGCTGATAGAAGTGATCATGAGGGGCTGTGACGGGCGCTTCTGGCAGGCCGAACAACTCCTCAAGGTACTCTCTGCGGATGTGATACGAAAACCGCCACTCATCAGGGTGATAGTCGATGCTGCGCGGCTGGTAGATGAAAGCCGGGATCACATGCAGGTGGCCGGGGTCAGTGGCGTTGCGCCGGCTGCGCTGAGCCAGCAGCGCTCGATAGATGCCGGCGTCGTTGTAGACGACCAGCACCGCCCCGCCCAGCGCCGCGCTGCGACCCGCGCCGGTCGTCAGGCTCTCCGTGTAGCCAATCGCCCGATGAAACTGCTGACGCATCGGCAGGCGCAGGCCGCGCCTGTGCGAGGCGTCCCACAGCTCCTGCTTGAGCGCGCCGCAGGTCGCCAGCATATCGTAATAGGTGCCGAGTTCGGCTTCCAGCAGCAGCGGGCGCTGGCGCAGTCGCTTGTAGGTGAAGGTCACGCCGTCGAACAGGTTGCGGCCGCTGTTCTGCAGGGTGTGCAGATGCGCATAGTTATAGATCGCCAGCCCCGCGCGGTCGACGTGGGATATCGGCGGCGGGCCGAGCACGGCATCGATGCCGGTCGGCGCGTCGGGTGACAGGGCCTGCACCGGATACGTCACGCCCCCCCGCGTCAGGAAGGGCACGTCGTATAATGTAGCCAGATACCCGTTCATATTGTCGATACGGCGGCGCAGTTCGGTGGCGGTCATGATACAGTCGCGTGCTGGTATGGGCGGCTATTGACCGCTATAATACGTCAAACGCCCGAACCTGCCAGGGCCAGCGCCAGGACGCCCGGCCTGATGAGGCGGGCCGCTGTACAGCGCGTTGGGGGATACCATTGAGCGAACCAGACCTTAAATTACTGGAGTGGGTCACACAGGCTCGCAACGGCGATCAGGATGCCTTTGCGGAGATCATGTACAGCTTTCAGGATGCCGTCTATAACCTGTGTTATCGGATGCTCGGCGAGAGCACCGAGGCCGAAGACGCCACCCAGGAAGCCTTCATCCGTGCCTATTTCAATCTGGAGCGCTACGATACCAGCCGCTCGTTTAAGACGTGGCTGCTGTCGATTACGTCCAACCACTGCATCGACCGCCTGCGCAAGCGCCGCATCAAGTATCTTTCGCTGGATGAGCCGCTGCCCAGTGGCACCGCACTCTCGCTCAGCAGCGACGAGCCAGGGCCGGAAACCGCCGCCATATCCAACGAGCGCGGCGCGCACATTCAGCGCCTGCTTGATGAACTCAAACCGGACGACCGCGCCGCCATCGTCCTGCGCTACTGGTACGACTACTCCTACATCGAAATCGCCGAAACGCTGGACACGACCGAGAGCGCCATCAAAAGCCGCCTGTTCCGGGCGAGGCGGCAACTGGCCGATCTCTTCCAGGATGAAACCGGCGAACCATCGCCAGAAGAGCGACCGATCAACCCGCGCCTGATCCAGGACTAGCCGAGCAGGACTTTAAGCACGACTTTGAGCAGGACTTTGAGCAGGATACATGCAAGCGCCGATCTCACACCTTAATGCATATTTTTACGTATAGGATGTTAGGGACACGTCACGCAGCCGTGTCGCCCCTTTATCGTATGTATTCCAGGGGAATGGATTATGTCTGAACGTTACACCGACCTCATGCAGGAACGACTCGACGGCAACCTGGACGCGCAACAGGACGCCGAGCTGCGTGAATATCTGGATACAGAGCCGGAAGCCGCCGAAAAAGCCGCCGCACTGGAAACCGTTCATGATATGCTGCTGCGTTCGCCCATCATGCGCGCACCGGATCGCCTCGCGGCGACCATCATGGCGCGGCTGGCTCAGGCCGTCGCGGAGCAGGCCGAACTTCAGGATATGCCGCTCGCCTTACAGCAGGCGCTGATGCTCAGCAGCAGCATGGTCATCCTCAACATGATGCCGGTCATGGTGGCCAGCAGCTACATGGTCATCAACGCGATGGCGCAGCCCCGCCTGCTGACCGATACGATTGCACGTACCGTATCGATGATGGTTATGATGATCGACGCCATGAGCATCGTCGTCGAAGAGATGGAAAACCTCGTGCGCGAGGACCCACGCAGCGCGCCGATCGCTGCCAGCCTGCTGCCGACAGTTATGATGGGCATGCTGGAAGCCATGCAGGCCGACGTCGCCGAAAGCCTGATGCCCAACGGCACCACCCCCGGCGAGGATGCTCCCCCACAGACGTGACCTGTGGCCTGGTCGCATTGGGCTGCGACCGACTGTATAATGACAGCAGTAAGCCCGTTGATGGCACGCTGCCGCGTCTGGCGGGCGTGCTGGCAGGATCACGCGAAAGAGAGCCTTATGAAGCGGATACGCCGCCTCGGATTGCTGACCCTCTGCTTGCTGCCGCTGGTGATTGCCGTCAGCGTGGTGATCGCTCGGTCGCCACAGCAAGCTACCCTCTTTGATCTATCGCAGTTGGGCCTGCGCACCGATGCCGAACGGCTGGCTGATGTCGTCTTCGGCGGCGGCCAGCGCCCGGAAGCCTGGACGGGCAATACCGATCTGGGTGCGGCCAGCTTCGTCGTCGATCTATGGTTCGATAACGAGCTGCTGGCCGATGCCGCCTTCGGCGGGGGGATACGCCCGCCGGGATGGATCAGCGCGACCAGCACCGACCCGACCATCGTACTGCGCAACGTCCGCCATGACCTCGAACTGACGGCGGATGCCGTCCTCGGTGAGGACCAGCGCCCGTCTGAGTGGACGACGCGCGATCCGCTCATCGCCTGCGGGCGGCTGGTCATGAACCTGGTGCTGGTGCTCAGCCGCGACTTCAACACCGCGCCGCAGACACCGGCCACCGTCACGGACTACTGCGCCGCCGTGCTTCAGGAGATCAACAGCGAGTTCATTGGCGTTGCCGTCGGCGCGCCCGATGAACTGGCCGAACTGCCGGAGCTGATCCTGGCGCTGCGCGGCGATCTGGAGCGCCTCGCTGATGAGGAGCTCGGCCTGAATAACCGGCCTGAGGGCTACATCCGCAATGTGGAGCTGGAATCGCAGTCGCTGCAGATCGACCTGATTAACGATCTGCAACTGCTGGCGGATGCCCAACTGGGCGAGGACGTGCGCCCCGCCGATTGGATCGAGAGCTTCAGCGGTTCGCCGCTGAACGTCTACCGCATCACGCGCTACAATCTCGAAGTCCTGGCTGATGAGCTGATCGGCATGGAGACGCGCCTGCGCGGCTGGCAGGGCGCGCCGCTTGATCGCTGTGACATCAACCTGCAAAATCTGGTCCTGCTGCTGACGACCGCCTACGGCCTCGTCCTGCCGGAAGCGGAAACGCCCGGCCCGGCTTACTGCCAGCAGGTCTTTGAACTCGCCAATCAGACGGCGGAGAACCCGCCCATCCTCGATGAAGTCATCGAGGAATCGGCCTTCTCGGCGGAATCCCGCAACGCCTTCGCCTACCTCGATCCGGCGGCAACGCTCTTTATGGGGCCGCTGCCCTGGGGTGTCGAGTTCCGGGCGTGGTATCGCAACTTCGGCGAATCAACCATGATGTTCGTCAGCGGCCAGGATTTCGCCGTTTATATCGACCGCCGCTGGACGACTCTGCCGGAATCGGTGTACAACCGGCTGCCCACGCTGGAAGGCGTGCGCCCGCTGACCTTCTGCGATGCGAGCTGGTGTAACGGCCCACGCGCCACACCGACGCCCACCGGCAGCGGCCCGCTGCTGGAAATCATCACCGGCGCGACGCCACCGGCCACCATCGCGCCGGAGCAGGTCGAGCAGGGTGGTAAACTGCTGGTCAACTGGAACAACATCCGCATCAACTACATCCAGCAGTTCCCTGATCGTGGCGCGGCGCAGGTGACGCTTGAGATCTGCCGCACCATCCAGCAGATTGACTGCGAGCCGGTCGTGCGCGTGTTCAACAATGCGACGGGCTTTGAGGTGCCAGTCGTCTCGACGCTCAACGGGCTGAACGTCTACGAGCTGCCCTACGGCTACACAGCGAACCTGCTGATCGAGGGTACGACGCTCTTCTCGACCGATGTCTGGCTGGATGATCCGACGACCGGCCAGTGACGACCGGCCAGTGACAACCTCACCACATATGCAAAAGGGGCCGGATGATCCGGCCCCTCGTCGTTACTGAGCTGTGTGCGGCGGGATCGTCATTCAGGGATGACGTCGATGGCCTTGATGGTGTACTTCACGGTGCCATCCGGCGTCTCCGCTTTGACGGTATCCCCGACCTTATGGCCGAGCACCGCCCGACCAACCGGCGATTCGTTGGAGACGCCGCGCTGCCCGGCGAAGATCTCCGCCTGGCTGATGAGATCAAACGTGAAGGATTCGCCCTCGCTGTCCTCAAGCGTGACGCGATTCCCCACGCTGACAGTATCCGTCGGCGCGAAATCAATGATGATGGCCGTGTTCAGCACGTGCTTGAGGTAATTGACGCGTTCCTGTAAGCGTTCTCGTTCTGTCGCCAGCGAGTACTGGGCGCTGTCGCCGACGCCCTCGTCATCATGACTGTCGCCCAGTTCTTCGATGACCCCTTTCAGCTGCTGCTGCAGCAGGGCCAGTTCATCTTCCAGCTTGTGATAACCGGAATGGGTCAGCGTCATGCGTTCTTCTACCATGGTTCTGTCTCTTTCTGTGCTTGTGATCCTCCCGCCCGTGTGGCCCTGACAGGTGTGCAACTGCCATGGAGGGGATCTCAACCGGGTGAGCGCCGGGCGCGGGTTAAGCGCACCAACGACGTCTCCCTGGCCGAGAACGCCCCTTAGTCTATCAAGTTTCAGGAACACTGGAACCTGCCCACAAACCGGCGACGTAATGGCCAATCATGGGCCTGCCCGTCAGAACGGGAACGACCTGTGTCAACGAACTAGCCCAAAACTTAACGAAAAGGCGCACCAGATCACGCCTTTCGTCGGTGTTTTGGGTTAGATACGATATGTGTCTATTATACCACTATTTTATGACAGGTTTAAGAGATGTCTGATTATCCCACGCATGAACACGCCTCAGCAGCGCCGACAGCGCCCCTGCGCGCGCGCGATTTCGGCCTGGGGGTCGGTCAACTGCCGACCGGGCCGCACAACGCCCTGACCGATGTGCCGGGCGTGCGCGTCGGCCATGCGACCCGCATCGAAGGCCACGCCATCCGCACCGGGCTGACGGCCATCCTGCCCCACGGCGAAAGCGTCTACACGCGCCGGGTCCCGGCGGCGGTGCACACGATCAACGGCTTCGGCAAGGCGATGGGCTTCGAGCAGGTGCGCGAGCTGGGCACGCTGGAGACGCCCATCCTGCTGACGAACACGCTCAACGTGGGGCGCGCTGCGGATGCGCTCATCAGCGAGATGGTCGCCCAAGACCCGGAAATCTGGTCGCTGAATGCGCTCGTCGGCGAGTGCAACGATAGCTACCTCAACGCCATTCATGAGCGCGTCATCGGCCCGACGGATGTCCGCGAGGCGCTCACCAGCGCGCACGGCGGCCCGGTGCCGGAGGGCTGCGTCGGCGCGGGGACGGGCACCAGTTGTTATGGCTTCAAGGGCGGCATCGGCACCAGCTCGCGCCGTATCGGCGACCATACGCTCGGCGTGCTGCTGCAGACGAACTTCGGCGCGCGCGAAGAACTGCGCATGGGCGGCGCGCCGGTCGGCTGGCTGCTGCGCGATATCGGCCTGCCAGGGAGCCTGCCCGCTGGCTCTGTCATGATCGTCATCGCCACCGACGCCCCACTGAGCGCCCGTCAGCTCGGGCGTGTGGCTCGCCGGGCAGCCTTTGGTCTGGCGCGGACGGGTACCGTCTGTCATCACGGCAGCGGCGATTTCGTCATCGCCTTTGGTACGACCTGGCCGCAGACGACCCGGGCAGACGGCCCCTGGCTCGATGCGCTCTTCACCGCCGCCGTGGATAGCATCGAAGAAGCCGTCTATAACGCGCTGATCGCCGCCCACACGCTGACCGGTCGGGAGGGACACACGCTGCACGCGCTGCCGCACGCGGCCCTGCGCGACATCCTCAGCCGCTACCGGCCCGATACACCCTGAGCGCGGTTAACCGTTTCTTCGCGATCATAACATGGTGAATTAAAGTGAATCGTGCTAGAGTTCTGGCAGCGTTGGGGGACGTGATGCACCGTTGATTTTATCGTCCACTGAGACATCACACAGGGAGTTGAACCATGTTCCAAGAATTTCGTGCATTCATCATGCGCGGCAACGTGCTTGATCTGGCGGTCGGCGTGATTATCGGCGCGGCCTTCATCACCATCGTCACTTCGCTGGTTACGGATATCATCAGTCCGATCATCGGTCTGGTCACCGGTGGCCTGGATTTCAGCGACGTGACCCTTACGCTGCTGCCCGGTGACGCGACGCCCTCCGGCGAGCCGCTCACGCTGATGGTCGGCAACTTCATCAGCGCTGTGATCAACTTCCTGATTGTGGCCTTCGTCATCTTCATGATCGTGCGCACCTTCAATCGCATGATGGCCGCCGCAGAGAAGGAAAAAGAAGAAGCCGCCGCAGTCACCGGCCCCACCACCGAAGAAAAACTCGTCGACGCGATCGAGAAGCTCAACGCTCATCTGGATGAGCAAACACGCGGCAAAACACTTGCCTGACGGCCCCTGCACAACCGCATAATCTGACTGCCCCTCGTCACTCACGAGGGGCTTCTGGCATTTACACAGTTATGCGTTGAAAGCTGAGATGCTTTCAGCTAACGCCGAGGACGCGCCGTGCCAGCCGTGAGCGGGTCAGGCGGGCAGGCAGGATCGGGCGCAGCGCGTCGATTTCCTCCGTGCTGAGGGGGCGCAGCGCCAGCAGCAGCCCGCCATAGACGGCCACACCTGCGATCAGCGCCAGCAGCGGCAGCAGCGGCCACAGCGCCGCCATGACCGCGCCCATCGCCGCCGCCGCGATCAGTGGACGCCACAGCATATCCCACCAGCGCAGGCCGCGTACCACGCCCCGCCGACGCAGGCCCCGGCTCAGCAGCAGGGCGAAGGGCAGCAGCAGCGCCGCCTGGCTGAAGATCGTCGTGATGGCCGCCGCCTGATAGCCAAACTGCGGGATGAACAGCAGATTCGTCACGATGTTGAAGACGACCGCCCCGGCGAAGGCCCAGGTGATGCGCCGCTGTAAATCCAGGGCGATGAGGGCGTACTGCGTGAGGCTGTTCATCCAGCCCAGCGGGATGCTCCAGATGATGAGCTGCAGGGCAATAGCCGCATCCGGCAGATAAGGCGCACCCGCCAGGATCAGCGTCAGGAACTCCGCGAGGAAGTAGAACAGCACCGCCAGCGGCAGCGCCAGCGCCACCAGCAGCTTCAGCCCGAAGCGATACAGCCGCACGAATGCCGCCGGGTCCTCGTTGGCCTGCCGCGAGAGGATCGGGAAGACGGCCCGCGTGAAGAACGCCGGGATGATATCCACCGCCAGCAGCCACTGATAGACGGTGCTGTACTGCGCGACCGTCACTGCGCCGCGCAGCGCCTGCAATATGATCACGTCGAACTGGAAGAAGATGGTCGCCAGAAAGTGATTGAGCATCAGCGGCCAGCCTTCGGCGGTCATGGTGCGCAGCGCCTGACGATCCGGCCGCCAGCCGGTCACCCTGCCCAGCAGACCACGACCCGCCCATAACAGCACGCCGAACGTGATCAGGTTGTTGACGATGCTGACCGCTGCCAGCCCGATGATCCCCCAGCCCAGCAGCAGCACGATCACGCCGAAGACCGCCTTGTTGATGCTGGTTATCGTGGCGATGACCTCCGGCACTTCGGCGCGCTCGTGGGCGTAAAACAAGGAACTCAGCCCTTTGTTCAGGCTGGCGGGGAACAGGCCGAGGTACAGCAGCAGCAGCGCGATCACGCCTTCCTGCGTGAAGCTGCCGACCCCCTCGACCTGACCGGCGTTCTGCCAGCCCAGGATGAGCAGCAGCAGCACGCCCAGCCCGGCGAAGCTCAGGCCCAGCCGCAGCGCACTCGTGTTGAGCAGGGTGTAAGCCCCGCGCAGCCTGTCGCGGGCCACCTCGCGGATGAGATACAGATCAAGGCCGAAGTTGGTGAAGATATCGAACCAGACGAAGATCACAATCGCCACGCGGTAGATGCCGACGTCCGTCTGGCTCAGCAGGCGATAGATGACAATCGCCAGGGCGAAATCGATGCCCCGGTTGAACAGGTTCAGCAGAATGGGCGCGACGCTGTTACGGGCGACGCGCGCCGTCGCGCTGCTGTCCTCCGTGTTGACGCCGACGAAGGCCCGCCACAACCAGACGCCAAGCAGCAGCGTCAGGGCGATCAGGCCCATTACGCTGCCGAAGATACCCACCTGGAAGGTCGCCGGGCTGTAGATCAGGCGCAGGGTGTAGTCGCCAGCGGGCAGCGGCACACCGATGAAGTTCCCCGCGACCCGTTGCGCCTCAATGGGCGTTTCGGCGTCCTCGCCCGCGCCGAGTGGCCGCAGGAAGCCGCGCCAGCCCGGGGCGTACGTCTCGCTGACGACCAGCCAGCCGCCGCCCTCCGGCACGCTGAGGTCGAGCAGTTTCTCGCGGCCCGTATCGCGCCGGATAGGGGCCGGGGTGTAGGCGGCAGGGCGCGCGATCTGCGCCGGGTCGTAATCGCTGCCGACCAGATAGGCGCGCGGCAGCGCCTCCGGGTTGCGCCAGATGCTGACCGCCGCATCGTCGTACACGCGCACGAAGCCGACGCCGCCCAGGTCGATCTCCGGGTGAGTGACGATATAGCCCACGTTCAGCAGGTCGAGCCGGTCCGACGTCAGCGCGGCATCCACGTCGAAGTAGGGCGCGCCGCTGGCGTCGAGGTAAGTCGTGTACAGCGGGGCTACCCGGTTAAAATCGAGCTGCGGCTGCGGGGCCAGCCCACGCATAAAGTCAACGTACTGGCGGCTGATGATGCTGTCATAGCCCCGGATGTCCTCCAGATTGTAGAGCCAGCCGCTGTTCGCCTGAAGGATTTCGCGCCGCTGTGGGTCCTGCAGCGTGGTGAAGCGGTAACGCTCACCGGCGGCCTGCTGCGCCTGCAGATAGGCGACGGCAGGCGGCGCGTAATCGAGCAGGGCCGGGTCGCTGGCCGGGTTGAAATTCCAGGAGGCCGCCATCAAATCCACGGCGACCAGGGCCGCCACCACCACCGCCCACAGCCGCCGCCCGCCATCCGTGCGCAGGCGCGATGCACCCCACACCAGCACGCCACTCAGCAGCAGCATGACGCCGAAGATCGCCGCATTGCCAACCTGATAACTGTAAAAGCTGCGCGCATCGGTGAAGGCCCGGTCCGCGTTGAGCAGGCCCGTCCGCAGGCGCTCGACGAGGCCCTCGATCTGCGGATAGGCGAAGCGGCTCAGCAGCAGGCCGATCAGGAGCAGCGCGCCGATCAGCGCCAGCCCGCCACCGATACGCCGCACCAGCCGCCGCCGATGCTCCGGCAGGTGCCACAGCGCATCCAGGCCGAAGGCGGCCAGCAGCGCCACGCTGATCGTCAGGCCGAAAACCCAGCGGAACGGCGAGTTAAGCTGATTGATCCCCGGCAGCACGTAGATCAGCGCGTACAGCGGCGTCCCGAACATGAACAACAGGCTCAGCAGCGCCAGCCCACCGAAGATGAGGCGATAGGGCGGCGCATCGGCGGCGTCCGGATGGCTGAGACCCGGCTGACGACGGGGCAGCAGCAGGCTCAGCGCGGCCAGGATCAGCGGCAGGATGCCCAGATAGAGCGCGCCCTCCACATAGTTCTTGATGCCCCATTCGGTGTGCGGCTGCGCGCTACCGCTGACCGGCACCATCTGCAGGCTGAAGACGTCGAAGATATGCTGATGCGCCGGACTGCCGTAGAAGTTCGGCAGGATGAACTGCAACAGATCACGCGGGGGATGGGCGAAGCTCAGCACCTGCCAGAAGTCGCTGCGCTCTGCGCGGAAATTCGTCTGGGCGAAGTCGAACAGGGGGATGAACTGCACCGCCCCCAGGCCGAACCCGAGCACGACCAGCGCCAGCAGCCACACGCCGCGCCCGATCACCGCGCGCAGATCGCGCTGCCGCGCCAGCGCAAACAGCAGCCGGGCCGCACTGTAGAAGCCAGTGATCAACAGCGTGTAGATCGTAATTTCGACGTGGCCGGCCAGGATGTTCATGCCGAGCGCCCCGGCACCGATCACCACCCAGGGGATCGTCGCGCGCGGCAGGCCGAGTACGCCCCGCTGCCGGATGATGAACTCCGCCATGAGCAGCATCAGCGGCAGCCAGGGCAGCCCGCCGATCATCATCTGAAAGACGACGCTGGCGATCACAAAGCCGCTGAACTGGTAGATGACCCCTGCCAGCAGCGCCGCCTCGCGCCGGACGCCAAGCCCCTGCGCCAGCGCATACATGAAGACCCCCGCCAGCCCCAGATTGGCGACTGTGAACCAGCCATAGGCCAGCGGCAGCGGCATCACGTAGTAGATTATGCTGAGGGGGTAGAGCGCGCTGTGCTGCCCCGCCGCCAGAAACGGTATGCCGCTGAACTGATGCGGGTTCCATAACGGGATTTCGCCAGCGGCGAGCTGCGTGCGGATGAAGTGCTTCCAGGGCGTGTTCTGCAGGATCAGGTCGCTGACGAGGTGATTATGGGGCACCTCCGGCGCGCCGACCTGTGCCCGGTCACTGGCGAACGGCTCGTACTGGTAGAGGTTTTCCGTCGGGATGAGGGTGTAGCCGCCGAGCGTCTGCGGCGCGAAGAACAGCAGCGGCAGCGCAAACAGGATTAGCAGGGCCAGCACATCCGGCAGCAATCGACGCAGCACAGGCATCCGTCTCGCTCTCACAGGGCAGGCATGATTACGACATCGGCATTACAGCGCCTCACGATACACCCCGCCGCCAGCGCCTGACAAGTGCTAGACTAGAAGAGAGAACAGGACGCGCCACCTATCCGACGGAGCAGACACATGACGACCTACATCATCGGCGATATACACGGCTGCTATACGGAGCTGCAAGAACTGCTGCGGCTGATCCGCGTGCGGCCGGATGACGACATCATCGCGCTGGGCGACCTCTTCGACCGGGGGCCGCAGCCAGAGCGCGTCTGGGCGTGGCTGCGCGATTCGCCCAATGTCATCAGCCTGCGCGGCAACCATGAGCAGAAGCATCTGCTGGGCGCAGCCGGTGAGATCGACCTGCCGCACGCCCACCTGACGACGCGCCAGCGCATCGGCGTGGAGTACGACCTCATGCTGAGCATGGCGGCGGAGATGCCGCTTTACCTCGATCTGGGGCAGGCGCTGCTGGTGCATGGCTACTACCTGCCGGGGGTCGCGCCGGACGATCAGCCGCCGCAGGTGCTGCTCGGCATGGATGATGACGCCGCCTTCGGTGAGGACGGCCAGCCCTGGTACGAACACTACGACCGGCAGCAGACACTGATCGTCGGCCACCGCGATTACACCGGCCAGCAGCGCCCCTTCATCCACCAGACGGGGCAGACGCGCATCTTCGGCCTGGATACGCGCTGCGTCTACGGCGGCTCGCTGACGGCGCTGCGCCTGCCGGATTGGCGGCTGTTCTCCGTACAGGCGCATCACGTTTACTGGACAGTGTGAGTCGTTCAGCGTAAATCAGAAGCAGACCAGCGATCGTGAATGGCACATGTTAGAATACAATACAGTACAAGAAAGTTGTCATGCACATAAATATTAATATTACCATCATTGAACCTTACGGCAATATATTGCCTGAAGTGATTGTTTTCTATCCGATTTCCTTTACAATATAATCTTACTATCGAGAAAAGTGGGGGCACGGGTGCTGTGGGGGCACCTTGACTGCATCTGAAGAGCTGGCAAAGTTGATTGTGAGTTACCCATCAGGGAGGTTTGTCATGCCGCGCAGGAAGCCTAACGCCGCCGAACTTGCGGAGCGCGAGCGCAAGATACTGCTCACTGCCGCCGATATCATCCACAATACGGGCTACAGCCGACTCAACGTGGATAATCTGGCAAAAGCGGCGAGCATGTCGAAATCAACGCTGTACCAGCAGTTCACGAGTAAGGAAGCCATCGTCGAGAAGGCGCTGAAAGTCGGCCTGGATGCGATTCACGCCATCCTGGATGCCGACGCAGCCGCCATCGAGAAGCTGAGCAACACGCTGCGGTTTCTGCTCAACTTCTTCAGAAGTGGCGATAGCCAGCTAGCCGCGCTGATCTACACAGAAGCGCTGATCGCTTTCAACGACCACAAGGAAATCATGGAAAGCCTGGCTTCCATCGTGGAGAAGATCCGCAGTACAGCGCAGGAAGCCATCGACAGCGGCCAGATCCACCCGGTCAACAAGCCGGACGTCATCGCCACTGCGATCCTCTCCGGCGCGCCGGTCGCCTTCATGACAGTGCACGTCTACGGACGCGAGCGCTCTCAGGAAGCGCTGGACGAGCTGCACGAAATCTGGGAACGCTCGATGACGCTTGAAGTCGATGAGCGGGCCAATCTCGACGTCGCCAACATCAGCACACCTGACGCCGCGGGTTAACGTTCAGGTCAGCTATCAAAACATTTCGACCCGGCCCCTGTTGACAGGGGATTTTTGCGTCTCAGGGTGTTTTCCTGGCGCTTGCCCCACGCCCTGCCCGGCCAGCGTTGACGCGCCACGGCCTTTGGTCTACCATGTGGCGCGGACGGCTGAGGCCGCCCTGTCAATCATAGTCATCTGAAAATATACGAGGCGGTCATGAGCCAATTTCGTGAGCCCCCGACCGATCCCCTGGAAGATACCAGCCCATCGCTGGTCATGCGCCCCGTGAGCGAGGCCCCCATCGCGCCGACCGTCGCCCCGCAGGAGCCGGGCACAGGTCGCAGTCGCCTGGGTGGGCTGAGCCTGATCGTCGGCGCGCTGTTCGTCCTGGGGACGATCATCATTCTGCTGCTGCCGGATAACGACCCGCTGCCCACATTCCCGACAGACTTACCAGATAGCGAATCGGTCGTCAGCCTGCCGACAGAGGACGTCGAAGAGCCGACGCCAACGGAAGCCGTCGTGGAGAGCATCCCGGCGACGGACGTCCCGCTGCTGCAGATGGACGCGGGCAGCGTCCCGACAGTCAGCGCGGAGCGCCTGAGCAATCTGCTGCAGGCACCGCTGCCCAACCGCGAAGAAGCCGGCACGCTGCCGGATGCCCTGCTCGATCCATTCACGATCATACCGCAGCGCCCACGCAGCGATTTCATCGAGTACGAAGTCACGCAGGGGGACACGATCGACGGCATTGCGCGGCGCTTCAACCTACAGCCGGAGAGCATCGCCTGGTGTAACGACCGCCGCGTCATCTACGTGATCCGGCCCGGCGACCGGCTGCGCATCCCGCCGACGGATGGCGCGTGCTATCAGGTGCTGGGCACACGCAACCAGACCATCGCCGATATCTCCGCTGAATATGAGATCGAAGACCCGTATGCCGTCCTCGACTGGCCAACGAACAATCTGTTCGGCCTGGGGCCGGACGACACGCCGCTGGGCGGCATCAACCTGTTCCTGCCCGGCGGGCAGGGACCGCTCATCACCTGGAACCCCGGTTCAGAGCGGACAGAGAACGATGACGGCAGCGTGACAGTCGCCTTCGCCCCGGGTCAGCGTGGGAGCTGCGGCCCGCAGACGATGAGCGGCGGCACCTTCTGGGGCAACCCACTGCCGAACGGGACCTGGGTGCGCGGCTACTTCGCCGGGCACACAGGCATTGATCTGGCAGCCGCGCCGGGCACGCCGATCTATGCGGCCAATGGTGGGCCGGTGCTGTTCAGTGGGTTCAGTCAGTGGGGCTATGGGAACACGGTCGTGCTGGGGCATGGCCCCTTCTCAACGCTCTACGCGCACATGACCAGTACGGCGGTCAATTGTGGGCAGGTCGTCGGTACGGGGCAGGTCGTCGGCTACGTGGGCAGCACGGGCAATTCATCCGGCCCGCACCTGCATTTTGAAATCCGCTATAACGATACGCCGCAGGACCCGACCCTGACGGCGGGCATCGGCTGGTAACGGCGATCAAGCATTAATGACCAGGCATTAAGCGGAGACGCGCGCCGCACCGCCTGACGACAGGGCGAGGCGGTCATCATCATCATCGGCGGCCTGCAACGGCAGCGTGAAGATAAACGCGCTGCCCTGCTCGCCGTCGCTTTCCACCCAGATGCGGCCCGCGTGCGCGTTGACGGCCAGCCGGCAGAAGGCCAGCCCCAGGCCCAGACCCTTACGCATCTGCGGGCTGCGGATGCGGCTGTACTTCTCAAAGATGCGCTTCTGCAGATCACGCGGGATGCCGGGGCCGCTGTCCTCCACGGTGACGCGCACCACCTGATTATCCTGCTTCGCCCTTACGGTGATGGTGCCGCCGTCCGGCGTGTACTTGATGGCGTTCTCGATCAGGTTGATGACCACGCGCAGGATCATATCGCTGTCAACGGCGATCGTCGGCAGGTCGTCTTCCAGGGCAAGCTCGATTTTCTGCTCGGCGTCTTCGGCCATCCCCTGTGTGAGCTGCACCGCGTCGATGAGCAGGACGCGCAGTTCGGTCGGCTCGCGTTTGATGATCCCCCGATTTTCTTCAAGACGCTGAATATCGAGCAGGCTGTTGACGAGCCGCTGCATCTGGCGCGTGCTGCGCAATCCCAGTTGCAGCAGACGCAGCACCGCCGGGTTATCGTGATTCTTGAGCACGTCGCCCAGTTTGTAGATGCTGGCGACGATATTCTGCAATGGGCTGCGCAGATCATGGTAGACCATCGCCATCATGTCGTGGCGGATCTGTTCCAGTTCCGTCTGGGCGCTCATATCCTGTAAGACCCATTCCAGCTCGGCGGTGATGGACGCGCCCGAGGCATCGATGGCGGCCGTCATCATCTGGTGGGGGACGCGGCGCACGCGCACAAGCGAGGGCAGCGCCTTGCCGTTGATGTCATAGACGAGCGTGCGCAGGTTGAGTTCCTGACCGGCGTCCAGGCTGGCGAGGTCCAGCTCGCCGATGACGTCAATGTTCAGGTCCTGCATCAGCGTGCCGATCAGATCGCCCCGGAAGTAGCCCAGGTAATCCGCCGCCTTGAGGTTGATATCGCCAATGCGCCCCTGCAGATCAGTCAGCAGGATGGGCACAACGGCGTCTGTGAAGACGGTGTGGTAGTAGTTCTGCGTAGACGGTGCGCGCAGGTTCTCCAGCAGGTCGCCCGCCAGCAGGCGCGCTTCTTCCAACAGGGCCAGCCGCGCCCCACTGAAGTAATCCAACTGCGCATGATGCAGGATGAGCACCCCGGCGACCGCGTCGGCGTGCATCAGCGGCAGGCCCACAGCGGAACCCATCTCCGGCACTTCCTTGACGCCGGGCAGGCCGATCCAGCGCGGGTCGTGGCTGATGTTGCGCAGCGCTACCGTCCGGCGGCTGTAGTAGACGTGGCCGAGTAAACCATACCGCAGCAGATGTGACCATCCGGGCAGCGTCAGATCCGCCATGCAGTTCTCGTTGAGATGATAGACGGCATCGACGGTCTGCGCGTCGCGCAGCATCACCAGACAGCCATGCGACACGCTCACCGCTGCGCCGATATGGGTCAGCAGTTTGCGCAGGGTATCGGCTTCGCTATCCCGGGTCGCGTTGACATCACGGAGCAGGCTGTAAAGCGCGCGGTAATCGAGTTTGGCAGTCATCGTCCATCCTGAGGGCCTCATGGCCCACTTCCGTGCAGATGATCGGCAGGGCTGCAGCGTGCGTCTGACCTTCTACCTGATGTTGTGGTGACCCTGCCAGCAGCCGGATCAGGCCGCTGCCGCATGGCAACTGCTGTCGTTGTAGCAAAAACCATCCTTTTTGGCAACGGGCTTAATTCAGCGTTACGAAGAATTCTTAAGTAGTCTAACGAACATTCACTATAACACGAGCGTCGTTATCTAAACAATTCATATACATTCTAGATCGATTGCCTTGCACGCGCATAACAAACGGCAGGCAAACCAGCGATGCTGTAAGGCGGCACAAGAGTCGGTTTTCAGGTGGGTGCGTGGCGGATAGCTCAGTCGAGGCTCTTGTCGCAGCCTTCGATTTCTGAGGAAGTCGAGAGATCACAGGGGGGGACTGGCGGGTGATGCTGTTCCGGCGGGTTGTGATGGGTGGTCGTGATCGGCAGGGTGAGCGTATCGGCAATATTGGTGTGATGCTCATCCAGGGGTGGGAACGGCTCGGTATCTTTGATCCCATTGACGCGCGTCTCGATGGAGTCATACAGCGCCTCGACGAGGATGATAGCCGCCGTGACGTTATCGCGCCCGCCGCGCCGGTTCGCCTCCGCAATCAGTTCATCCGCGATGATCTGCGGGTCGTCGTACTCGATGGCGATCTGCGCGATGTCCTCAGTATCGAGATGCAGCGTCAGCCCATCGGAGCATAGCAGCAGACGATCGCCATCAGCCAGGCGCACACTTTTGATCGTATCCACGTCCATATCGCCGCCCTGCCCAAGCGCCCGATAAAGCACGTTGCGCATGGGATGCAGTTCGGCGTCTTCCGGCTGAAGGTGGCCAGCATCGACCAGCGCCTGTACAAAGCTGTGATCCGACGTAAGCTGCACGATGCGCCCGTTGTGCCCGTCGATCAGATAGGCGCGGCTGTCGCCGACGTGGGCCAGTGTCGCCACGTTGTCACGGACGAAGGCCATGGTCAGCGTGGTGCCCATACCCTTAAAGGCGGGGTTGGCCAGCGCTTCTTCGACAATGCGCAGGTTGGCTTCCTGTACGGCGTTTTTGAGCGTGAGGGCGAACTGGTTGTCCTTGATGGCGTCGTAGGCGGCTGGCTCAGGATAATCGTCGGTGATGAGCTGATGGCACAGGGTCTCGATTGCAATCCGGCTGGCTTCTTCGCCCGCGACCGCACCGCCCATACCGTCGGCGACTATGGCCATGACGTGATGGGTACCTTTCCACAGGTACACAGCATCCTGGTTATTGCCACGCACGCGACCCTGATCTGTACTCGCGCCGCTGTGCAGTCGCACGCGGTATGCCGGAGATTGCATCCCGGTCTCCCTACAAGAGATTGCCAGCATTGTAGGCGCTGCACAACCTCACACCTTGCGGATGTCTTACCCTTCTCATTCTAATTGACCTAGCCGTCAGCGCAAGTGACACCTGGAACATGGTATTATGCCGTCTTCCACCCGATGGCTGGTATGCGCCTGTGCTATAGACCCCATGCGACCTGCCAGCCCGGGCTTGTAAGGGCGGCCCCCATGGGCGAAACTACAGCGCAACTCGTACCATGTATCCGCAGGACAAGCCCATGAAGCCGATTGTGATCGTGATCATCGTCGTTGTGATCATCACCGGGGTGCTGCTGCTGGCCTATGAGACCACGCGCCCCCGTCCGCCACAAACGCTGCCCCCGCCAGAACTCGAAGGTGAGTTCGCCGGGGTGGATGCCTTCGGCGGGGTGCTGACGCTGCGTTATCCGGCGGATTGGGCCTACGGCGGCGATGCAAACGGTCTGCGGCTGGCCAGCCAGCAGGCGATCATCGACATGCCGGATATGGCGCGCATCCCGTCCGGGGAGCTGGCCGTGATCTTGACGGTGCTGCGCAAGGACATGATGGCCACGAGCATCGGGCTTGGCCTCGACGCCAGCGCCACCGACGTGCTGGCCGTCATCTCCGACAACATCGCCGACCCCGCCGGGCTGATCCCGCCGCTGACGGACATTCAGCAGACAAGCTTCGACAGTGAACCCGGGGCCTACGCCCTGGCCAATGGCGAAAGCGCCGGGCACGTCGGGCTGGTCCGCGATAGCAACCTGGAATTCCTGATTCTGACAGCGGTCACCGCGCCCGGCGAGGCAGAGCAGCATGTGCCGGTGCTGCGGGCGATCCTCAGCAGTGCCAATTACGACTGATCCAGAATACCAGCACGCCAGCACGATCTACACAAGCGCGCAGTATGTGAGGCTGGTCGCAACGTTGCGACTGCTGCCGTCCTTTTACGTGCGCCTGTGCCGCTGTAGAAAATCTGATGCAATGGCTGTGCTCCCCATGACGGCCACCCTATGAACGCGGCCCGGTTTGGCGGTACACTTGCCGCAAACACCCGCATCATACACCACAGGGAGCGAGCAAGGAGCCTATGACCGATGATCTGCGTCAGGGTGGGATTGCCGTCATTGATTTTGGCAGCCAGTACACCCAGTTGATCGCACGCCGCGTGCGCGAGCAGGGCGTCTATGCGGAAGTCTTCGCCCATGATGCCGACGCCGCCCACATCGAGCAGCACCAGCCGGGCGGCTACATCCTCAGCGGCGGGCCGACCAGCGTTTACGAGCCGGGCGCGCCACGCATCCCGCGCCACGTCCTCAAGGGGGGTAAGCCGGTCCTGGGCATCTGCTACGGGATGCAGGCGCTCACGCATGAACTCGGCGGGCAGGTGGCCGCTTCGCCCGTGCGCGAATACGGCCCGGCCATGATCACCCACGAGCCGAGCAGCCCGCTCATGGATGGGCTGGAGAAGGCGCTCGACGTGTGGATGTCGCATGGTGACCGCATCGAACTACCGCCGCCGGGCTTCAGCGGGCTGGCCGCCAGCGAGCACTCACCTTACGCGGTCATGGGCGATGTCGAGCGCGGCATCTATGGCGTGCAGTTCCATCCAGAAGTCAGCCACACGACGCAGGGGAGCGCCCTGCTGCATAACTTCCTGTTCCGTGTGTGCAACCTCGCCGCGCGCTGGACGCCGCTGGCCTTCATCGACAGCGCCGTGGAATCTATCCGGGCGCAGGTCGGGGACGAGCGCGTCATCCTGGGGCTTTCCGGCGGCGTCGATAGCGCCGTAGCCGGTGCGCTGATTCATCAGGCGATTGGCGACCAGCTCATCAGCATCTTCGTGAATACGGGCTTCCTGCGGAAGAACGAGCCAGAAGAGGTGCTGGCCGTCTTCCGTGACGAGATGGGCATGAACGTCATCTACAACGACGCGACGGAGCGCTTCCTGGATGCGTTGCAGAACGTCACCGAGCCAGAAGAGAAGCGCAAAATCATCGGGCGCGAGTTCATCGAAGTGTTCAAGGAAGAAGCGGGCAAGTTGGCCGGCATCCGCTATCTGGCGCAGGGGACCATCTACCCGGACGTCATCGAGAGCGCGGGCGGCAGCAAGACGGCTAAAGTCATCAAGAGCCATCACAACGTCGGCGGCCTGCCGGAACAGCTCGGCTTTGAGCTGGTAGAACCGCTGCGCGACCTGTTCAAGGATGAGGTGCGCAAGGTCGGCACGGCGCTGGGCCTGCCGGATCACATCGTCTGGCGGCAGCCCTTCCCGGGGCCGGGTCTGGCGATCCGCTGCCTGGGCGACCTGACGCTGCCCCGGCTGGAGACGCTGCGCGAGGCCGACGCCATCTTCCGCGAAGAACTCAACCGGGCCGGGCTGCTCGTCAGCGAGACGGCGCAGTGCTTCGCCGTACTGCTGCCGGTGAAGGCGGTCGGCGTCATGGGCGATAACCGCACCTACGAGGAAGTTATCGCGCTGCGCGCCGTGCAGACGCAGGACTTCATGACCGCCGACTGGGCACGATTGCCTTATGACCTGCTGGCACGGGTCAGCAGCCGGATCGTCAATCACGTGCGCGGCGTCAACCGCGTTGTGTATGACATCACCAGCAAGCCGCCCGGCACCATCGAGTGGGAATAAGCGCCGCGCCCGGATCGCGTCATCACACGGCGGAATCGCTGCTGATGAGAGGGGCGACCCAATAACGCCGTCCGGGATGCGGTTTTCCTTCAGATTTTTTAACGCCCCTCTGCGCTGAACAGTGCCGGAACTTATGCTATACTGGGTCTGTTGACTAGAACATAATATCGCATCCGGCGCAGTCTCTGCGCTCACCATCCGACCCATAGCCTGACAGGAGACGCGGCACCATGGCCTTTATTGAAGCGCCGACGAACTTCTACCTGGGGCGCGTCTATGACCCGAGCACAAACCAGCTTGGCGAAGACGTGGTGTATTATGACTCCCGCGATCTGACCACTCACGCGGTCGTCGTGGGTATGACCGGCAGCGGTAAGACCGGTCTGTGTATTACCCTGCTGGAAGAAGCCATCCTTGATAATATCCCGGCGATCATCATCGACCCGAAGGGCGATATCACCAACCTCGCCCTGACATTCCCCGGCCTCTCGCCCCAGGAGTTCCGGCCCTGGATCGATGAAGATGATGCGCGCCGCGCGAATATGTCGCCCGATCAGTTCGCCGCGCACGAGGCGGCCAAGTGGCGCGACGGTCTGGCGCGGTGGGGCATCGTCCCCGACCGGCTGAAGTGGCTGAAGCTGGCCACCCGGCTGAACATCTACACGCCCGGCAGCGATACCGGCCTGCCGATCAGCATCCTCGCCAGCCTGCGCGCCCCACGCCTGGACTGGAACACGCAGGGCGAACTCATCCGCGAGCGCATCAACGGCGTGGTGACGGCTATATACGCCCTCGCCGGCATGAACATGCGCCCCGTTACCGATGAGCCGCACGTACTGATGTCCAACATCATCGAGTACAACTGGCGCATGGGCCGCGATCTGACCATCGAAGACATCATCATGCAGATCAAGCAGCCGCCCTTCGAGAAGCTGGGCGTCTTCCAGATCGATCAGTATATCGACGAGAAGAAGCGCTACAAGCTGGCGATGGAACTCAACAGCGTAATTGCCGCGCCGTCGTTCCAGTCGTGGATCACGGGCGAGCCGCTGGATATCCAGCACCTGCTGTACACGCCCAACGGCCAGCCGAAGGTCAGCGTGTTTTATATCGCGCACCTCAGCGAGCAGGAGCGCATGTTCATCATGACGCTGCTGCTGGAGAGCATGAACGCCTGGATGCGGATGCAATCCGGCACGAGCAGCCTGCGCGCCCTGCTGTACGTCGATGAGATGTTCGGTTACTTCCCGCCGTATCCCAAGAACCCGCCCAGCAAGGACCCGCTGATGCGCCTGCTGAAGCAGGCCCGCGCGTTCGGCGTTGGGCTGGTGCTGGCGACACAGAACCCCGGCGATCTCGATTACAAGGGCCTGACGAACGCCGGAACATGGTTCATCGGGCGCTTGCAGAGCGAAAATGACTATAAAAAGGTCGTGGCCGGGCTGCGCGAGCTGGCCACCGTCAACGATGATGTCAGCGTGGACGAAGTCTCGCAGCTCATCGCGGACCTGCGCCCGCGCGTCTTCCTGATGCGCAACGTTCATAACCGGGGCGGGTCGCTGCTGGTACACAGTCGCTGGGCGATGAACTATCTGACCGGCCCGCTGGCACGCCCGCAGATCGCCGCGCTGATGGCGGACAAGAGGCGGCAGCTCTACGCGCAGATGCAGCCGCAGACGCCCGCACACTTCGCCCTGCAGCAGAATCCGTGGCAGCAGGCGCAGCAGGGGTTCTACAACGCGCCACCACCGCCGATGGGCTTCGATAGTGGGGGCTTCGGCGCGCAGGCAGCCCCGGGGATGCCCCCACCGCCCATGCCCGGCAACACCCCGCCGCAGGGGATGCCGCCCGCCCCCGGCTTCAACCCGCAGCCAGGCTTCGGCGAGCAGGGATTTAATCAGCAGGGATTCAATCAGCAGGGATTCAATCAGCAGGGATTTAACGCCCAGAATATGCCCGCGCCGCCGATGGGCAACCCCGCCGCTGGCGGCCTGACCCCGCGCACGCCAGGGAACCGGCTGATGTCCAGCGACCGGCTGCCGGGTGGCTTCATGCAGACGCCCACGCCGCCGCCAATCCAGGGCGATACGGATCAGTTCTTCCTGCCAACCAGCATGACGGAACAGCAGGCGTTCGCCCGGGCGGGGCAGCAGTTCGGCGGTGGGCAGATTCTGCTGGCGTATGTGCCCGTCCTGCTGGCGCAGACGACCGTCCGCTACAGTCAGAAGACGGCGCAGATCTACACCATGCGCCAGTACGCCTTCCACATACCGGAGTTACAAGCGTCAGGGCTGGTACACTGGGATCAACACAGCGCACCCGTCGTCAACAGCCGGGAAGTACGCCGCGAGCCGTTCAACGCCGGGGCGACCATCTACGGCGAGCCATCCGCCGGGCTGACCGACCCCAAGCGCATGAAGGCGCTGCAAAACGATCTGACGGATTTCCTGTACAACACGGCGCGGCTCGTCATCCCGATGCATAAGCAGTTCAAACTGTATGGCGACCCCGACGGCGATATGAGCGAGTTCCAGGCGCGCATTACGCAGCAGGCCCGCGAAGGCCGCGATGCCGAGATCGATAAGCTGAACACGAAGTACGGCACCGCCATGGACAAGCTGGAGGATAAGCTGCGGCAGAAAGAGCGCGAGTACGAAGCGGAGAAGCTGGAGATCCGCGACCGGCGGCGCGAGCAGCTCTATACCACGGGCGAAGCGGTGCTGAGTATCTTCCAGGGCCGCACCAACTACACGCTGTCGCGCATGTCGCGGGCGAACCGCTACAAGCGCCAGACAGAGGCCGACATCCAGGAGAGCCGCGAAGTAATCCGCGAGATCGAGCGCGAAATGGCCGATCTGGAGATGGATTACGAGCAGCAGTTGCAGGCCATCAACCAGAAGTGGATCGAAATCGCTGCCCAGGTCGAGGAGCTGACCATCACGCCGTTTAAGAAGGACATCAGCCTGGACATGTTCGGCGTCGGCTGGATCCCGCATTACTACACACTGCTCGGTAATCAGCCGCTGGTGGTGCCCGCCTTCGGCTGATGGGCGACCCTTCCTGGTGAAACGGGAGTGCCGCCGCGAGCGAATCAGGCTATAGTTAAGGACGGGGCACCTGCGCGACTGCGTGAGCGACTGCGTAGGGCTCCGTCCTTTTGCGTCCCAACCCCATCACGAGGAGAACCATGCGCCTGTATTTCATCCGGCACGGCCAGTCGTTCAACAATGCGCTGAAGGATCAGCGCGACCGCGTCGAAGACCCCGAGCTCACCGATATCGGCCAGGAGCAGGCGGAGCGCTGCGCGGCCTTTTTAGCGAGCAGCCAGGAGATGCCTGAGGGCGGCTTCAACATTGACGAGCTGTACGTCAGCCCGATGAAACGCACCCTGCAAACCGCCGCACCGATCGCCCAGGCGCTGCAGGTTAAACCGCAGGTGTGGCTCGATATTCACGAGATCGGCGGCATCTTCCTGGCCGATGGCGACGGCGGCGTTCGCGGCTTCGGCGGGTTAACCCGCGATCAGATCACCGTCGGCTTCCCGGATTACGCCCTGCCGGAGAGCGTCAAGGACGTGGGCTGGTGGGACCCGAATCACGGGCAGGAGACGCCAGCGGCCTTCCTGGCGCGGGCGATCCGCGTGGCGCTGACCCTGCGCGACCGCGCCAATGAGGACATACACATCGCGCTGGTATCGCATGCCGCCTTCCTCGATGCGCTGACCAAGACGCTGCTGAATCAGGCACCCACACACCCGGATGATCTGTTCTATCTGCATTACAACACGGGCATCAGCCGCTTCGACTTCAACCATCCTTATGGTCGTATGCGCATGACCTATTTCAACCGGACTGCTCACCTCACACCTGAGCTGGAGACGTGGTAAGCCAGACGCACGCGGCGGCGCAGCGGCCCCAATCGACAAAGGCGGCAAGCTGTGCGACAATAACGATGTATTTAGGTAGTGATTACGGCCACAGCCTGACCCGGCTGGCCCTCGTTATGCGTCCCTCTCATCTGGAGCGGGGTTGAGCTGAGCTTGAATCGAATACATGTCACGAAGCACCGGATGAAGTCATGAGCAGCGCGCGACCGCGCAACGGAAAGCGATAAGCCATGGAACTGTGCGTGATCGAAGGCGATGGCATCGGGCGGGAAGTCGTACCGGCGGCGCTGAGGGTGCTGCAGGCGGTCATGGAGCCGCTGACGCTGCATTACGCCCCGGCAGGCTGGGATCACTTCAATGCGACGGGGGAATCACTGCCGCAGGCGACGGTTGATCTGGCGCGGCGGGCGGGTTCCGTGTTGTATGGGGCGGCGAATTCACCATCGTACCCGGTCGCGGGCTACAGCTCGCCGATTGTGCGCCTGCGCCGTCTGCTGAATACGCATGCCAGCCTGCGCCCGACCGTCACGCTGCCGGTGCCCACAGCCCGCGAAGGCATCGACCTGATCGTCGTGCGCGAAAACACGGAAGATGTCTATATCGGTGATGAGCAGACGAACGACGGCAACGCCGGGACGGCGACCAAGCTGATCACGCGGGCGGCCTCAGAGCGGGTGGCGCATACGGCGTTTCGCCTGGCGCGGATGACGCAGCGTCGGCGCGTGACTATCGTCCACAAGGGCAACGTATTACCCAACACCGACGGCCTCTTCCGCCGCGCCGCCCTGGAAGTCGCGGAGCAGTACCCGGAGATTGAGAAAGACGAACTGCTGGTCGATACCGCCGCCTACTGGATGGTCAAAGACCCGACCCGCTTCGACGTCATCCTGACGCCCAACCAGTACGGCGACATCCTCTCCGACATGGCGGCGGCCTGGGGCGGCGGCCTGGGCGTGGCCCCGGCGCTCAATATTGGCGAGGGCGTGGCCATCGCTGAACCGGTCCACGGCTCCGCGCCGGATATTGCCGGGCGCAATATCGCCAACCCCACCGCGCTGATTCTCAGCGTGGCGATGCTGATCCGCTATCACTGGGAGGTGCCAGAAATCGCCGTGCGCATCGAACAGGCCGTGCATCAGACACTGGCTGATCGCATCTACACGCCCGATGTACACCACGATGGCCCCGTCAGCACCCAGGAATTTACGGACGCGGTCATCGCACGCTTGTAGAACAGCGATAAGTCGTTTGCATACTGGCCAGGCCGTCAACCCAACCTTACGTTTCTTTACAAATTCGTTACGTATAGCGCCGAAAAATGGTGTACACTGAGCGTACGAATAATATGTCGAAATATTCAAAATGGACAGGGCAGGCCAATGCCGTTGATTCTGATTGCAGATAATCAAGTCGGACATGTCTTCGCGCTGGATACCGTCCTGAGTGCCGTCGGCTATACCGTTGAATCAGCCAGCACGCCCGCCGAGGTCTTCGCGCTGGCGCAGCAGACCAGCCCCCAGGTGATCCTGCTGGCTGATAACTTCGCCACGTCAGGCGGCGCGTCGCTCTCCACACAGTTGAAGGCGCACCCGACCCTGCGTCAGATACCGGTCGTGCTCTATTCCGATAGTATTCGACTGGATCATCTGGAGTATGTGCAGCGGCTGGGTGTCGATGCGGTGCTGCGTAAGCCCTTCACCGCGCGTGATGTGCTGGCCACCGTGCGCCCGCTTGTCGAGCGGACCGCGCCCACAGCCTGATACGGTATAAAGCCACCTGACACGAAGCCGGGGACATCCTGCGCTTACTCTCCATTCTTCCTTGATCTGTGTCGATGAAGGCCGGGTATAGTTCTGATGTTTTCCGAGGACGGCACTATTTACTATGTTTGATATGACAGGTTTCTATTCCCATCTATGATATATACATGTTGATTTCTATGGCAAGGCTACTTAACATATATTAATGAATATAATCAAATAGGGTATAAAAATGCAAGAGCAGTATGAATACAACGGTTGCACTATTCGGGTGAATAGGGTTCCAGAACGCCAGTTTGATTCCCCCAACACTGGTTTTGGATGGGCATTTCGAGTTGAAGCAACAGGTACCACAAGGGTACTTTTCCGTTTAGTTGTGAAGTCAATAGAAGAAAGTAACGACGCCAATTTGAGCATGTGTGGAACCGCTGGACTAACCGAGACCAAGGAGCTTATCGACAACAGGCAAGATGCAGATGAAGGTGAAGATTACTGTTACCAATGGCATCATAGCTCGGGATTGCAGCGCAAAGACTGTGATGAAATATCCCCTCCCGAGTTTCGTAGTCCGAAGCCTTAGGAGTAAAACATGTCCGAAGCAAAAATGGCAGCCGCCAAAGAATTAATCGAAGAAAACAACTACTCATTGGCTAGAGCATTGTTGCTAACCGTCAAAAACAACCCAACAGCGACGAAATGGCTAGCAAAACTCGATCAAATTGCCCCCATGGATGATTATGGAGACCCTTTTGTGGGAATGAGTGCCAATATGGCACCTCGTCGCTACGAATATAAAACTTTAAGCATCGAAGCCGGGATACTTCAAAATTTGGATGCTATGGTTGATAGAAAGATTGCAGCCATGGAACACGATGGTTGGGAATTCATGGAACAGAAAGAGAAATCCGGCGGTCTATCACCCAAAGGACGTGTTTTGCAATTTAGAAGACCAAAAAGCTAATCAGGATGGTTAAGCTGATTCCAATCTATAGTATCTTAATCTGTCCAATGTAACATAAAAGGCGTCAGTCCTTCGACTCTTGCTATCGCCGCTGCGGCTCGCCAGATGCTCAGCCGCCAGTTTTGCGCCGCTGCGGAAAAGACAGTTCGGTCACCAGACCGGCGATAATCCCCGCCAGCGCCCCGACCATCAGCCCGGCCTGATTGGGCAAATCCGCCGCCAGCAGCGCCACGCCCCCCGCCACCAGCGCACAGACCAGCATCGGCCGCGTTACGACCAGTGGCACGACGATGCCGACGAATGTCACCACCATGGCAAAATCCAGGCCCAGGTCCGCGATGCCTTCCAACTGGGTGCCGGCGATGATGCCGATCACCGTCGAGACCTGCCAGTTGGTATACATCGCCAGCGAGGAACCCAGGTGATACCAGTGCTTGTGCGGGCTGTCGTCGGGCTGCGGGTAGCGTCGGATGACGACGGCGTAGGTCTCGTCGGTCAGCCAGAAGCCCAGCGGCAGCAGCCAGCGCTGCCCCAGGTGACGCATATACGGCGCGAGCGACGCCGCATACAGCAGATGCCGCAGGTTGACGATGAAGGTCGTCAGCACGATGAGGGGCAGGGCGACCCCCTGCGCCACCAGCCCCGCAGCGATGAACTGCGCGGACCCGGCGAAGACGAACAGCGACATGCCCAGCGACGCACCCGGCGTCAGACCGGCGTTGACCGACAGCGCGCCGAAGATGATCCCGAACGGGATCGCCCCGGCGATCAGCGGGATGGTATCGCGCGCGCCACGCAGGAACTCCTGCCGTAGGCTGCTGGCTGTCGATGATGTGGTGCTCATGCTCTGCCTGTCGTCGCTGTGGTGAGGGGCTGTCGATAACCCGGGCTATTGTAGGCGGCGGGGCAGTACGATCCAATGGCAGAAACGGAAATGCATCCACCGGGCCATAACGCAAAGGACGCGCCGAAGCGCGCCCTGTGAATGCTGTGTCGGTTGAGTTGCGTCTACAGGTTGAGGTCGCGGCGCAGAGCGGCGATCTCGCGGCGCTGCTGCTCCGTGAGGCTGGTCGGCACAGTGATCACCACGCGGGCGTACAGATCGCCGCGCTGGTTCTTCTGTCGCATGACCGGCATTCCCTTGCCCGTCAGCCGGAAGCGCCGCCCGGCCTGCGTGCCTGCCGGGATCTTCAGGCGGGCATGGCCCGTCAGCGTGTTGACCTGTGCCTCGCCGCCGAGCATGGCGGTGAAGGCATCAACCTCGACATCGGTCTGCAGGTCGTCGCCATCGCGGGTGAATTGCGGATGCGGCATGACCTCGATCACCAGATACAGATCGCCGGCAGGGCCACCACCCGCGCCCGGTGAGCCTTCGCCGGTCAGGCGGACGCGTGTGCCTGTCTTCGCCCCGGCGGGGATGCGCACGTTCAGTCGGCGGTTATCGACCGTCAGGATGATATCCTTGCCGTGGTAGGCATCTTCCAGGGTGATCGCCAGGGGATGCTCGATATCCTGTCCGCGCATGGGGCCTGTCTGCTGCTGAAAACCACCGAACGGATCAAAGCCGGTGAAGCCAGCCCCGAAGGGATTCTCCCCGGTGCGGCCCGATGCGCCACCCCGCCTGCCAGCGCCGCCGCCGAACATGCTGTTCAGGATATCCTGCAGGTCGTCATAGTTGACGGATTGGTAACCGCCAGCGCCAGCCGTGCCGGTACCGTTGCCAGCCCCCGCGAAGCGCTCCCAGCCTGCGCCAAACTGATCATACTGAGCGCGCTTTTTGCTGTCGCTCAGGACCTCGTAGGCTTCGTTGATTTCTTTAAAGCGCTCCGCCGCCTCAGGATCATCCCGGTTGGCATCCGGGTGATACTGTTTGGCCTTCTGGCGGAAAGCGCGTTTGATTTCCTCCTGGCTGGCACCGCGTGCCACGCCCAGGAGATCATAGTAGTCTTTTGGCATAGTGTTCATCTCGAACTTGCGACTAACGATATTGTAAGGCGGGCGGCATACGCCGGTCAACTGATCTGATACAGCTCTTATGGTTTTCTATGGGGCTTTTTGTGTATGGCAGGGCCGCGACCCGTTTGTGTGGGCCTAATCCACGAGGCGCGCGATGAAGTACGTCAGGTGCCCTGGCGGGCGATCGGCCACCTCGCCAAACACGCTGAAACCGCAGGCGGAATAGAAGCCGAGGTTATGGAAGCTGGTAATTTCGGTGACCATGGCGTGCGCCTTGCGCCGCTGACACTCCGCGTGGGCCATCTCCAGGATGGTGCGGCCATAGCCCTGACCGCGATAGCCCGCCTCCAGCCAGAAGTCGCGCAGGTCGAACCAATCCCAGTAGGTATTGCCATACAGCCCGCCATGGATCGTACCGTTCGCATCGCGCAGGAAGATCGCCAGCTTATCATGCACCAGCGGCGCGAACTCGGCCATGTCGTCGCGGAAGAGCGCATCGATCATGTGCAGGGTGCTGGCGTGGGGCGGCTTCTGCACTTCCAGCTCAGGGGAGAATGCGCTGTCGTGCAGATCGTACTTGCGCAGGTAATACATGACGTGGTCACAGGGGCGGTTCTGGTTCTCCGCGAAGACGGTATAACCGAGCTTCTCATAGAAGGGCCGCGCCTGAAAGCTGGTCGTCATCAGGTAGGCGCGCCGTGCCCCGTGCTGGTGGGCGACGTGCTCCATGCTCAGCATCACGCGGCTGCCGAGGCCCTTACCGCGCTGCGATGCATCCACCCACAGGGTATCGACGTACAGCCAGCCCCAGCGGACCTCGCCAATGGCCGCGCCGACGACGCGCCGGTGACTATCCCGTGCGACGACCGCCAGCTCCGTCCGGGCGTGGTACTGCCGCACGGGGAAGCAGCGCTCATTGTAGATGCGCAGGCCCTGCTGAAGCGTATGTACGTCGGCAAGTGTAGGATGAGAGGTGAGCGACAGATTCAACATAAGGCTGATACGGCATGTGGCCACTGGGTGCGCCCGGATAAAATAGGCTGTGCTTTCGACGAGAGAACCCAGCCGGCGAACAACACCAGGAAACGAATGTCACCCTATGGACGCACGCGGAAGGCACAGAGCAATTGTTTACCAGTATAACACCGCCAAACAACGTTTAAATCACTGACACTCCTCCTGTTGTCCTGTGACATTCTGACCACAGCTCATGACATTTCTCACTTCGCCGTAGTGTTATGCCAGCATAAAATAACCTCAGACTAAGCCGGGGGGTAAAAATGTACGCATTAATTCTCTTTGATGAAACGACAACGGACGAAGACTTACTGCACAGCACAATGGCGCGCATTCTGTTGAATAATGGCCGGGTGAAGCTGGTATCGGTCAATCAGGTTGCTGCACGCGACTTTGAGAACATCACGCATTGTCTGCTCGCCTGCCGGGCACCGCGTTTTGCCGCGCCCGTACGCTCTATCTACGAAGCACGCCGGGCGGCGGGTATGGTCGTCTTCAACGCCAATGAACCGAACTTCGACATGAGCCAGAACACCGCGACGCGGTTCGCCATGGCCTGATGATCCGCTGCGGCAGTTTCTACGCACCCCACGTCCTTCAGCCGCAGCCGAACACGAAACAACAAATCAAAAAGAGCGAGCCGATCGGCTCGCTCTTTTTCTCGCTCTTTTTTGTGGTGTCTGGTGTGGTTTAGTCGCCGGCGGGCTGCGGTGCGGCCTCGTCGAGCGGCTGCAGGTCTTCTTCGTGCTCTTCCAGCCAGTGAATCGTTGACATCGCGGCGGACGTGCCCTGGCCGATGCTGGTCGCCACCTGACGCCAGATCTCATCCTGGATTTCGCCCGCGGCGAAGACGCCGTCGATGCTGGTGCGGTAGCGCTCATCGGTGATGATGTAGCCGCGCTCATTCATGGCGAGCTGATCCCCGAAGATCGGGCTGTTGGGCACGTGGCCGATGAAGATGAACACGCCATCGGTCGGCTTCTCGGTGATTTCGCCGGTCTCCAGGTTCTTGAGGCGGACCGCCCGCACCGGGCCGTGTTCGCCATCCTGGATGATTTCCTCAACGACGCTGTTCCAGATATAGCTGATCTTCTCGTTGGCGTTGGCGCGCTTCTGCAGTTGAACACCCGCGCGCAGTTCGTCGCGGCGGTGGATGATGGTCACACTGGTGGCGAAGCGCGTCAGGAAGAGCGACTCTTCAATGGCGCTATCGCCGCCGCCGACGACCACGATCTCCTTACCACGGAAGAAGAAGCCATCGCAGGTGCCGCAGTAGCTGACGCCCTTGCCGACGCCCGACGCCTCGCCGGGGACGCCCAGCTTGCGCGGGTCAGCGCCGATCGTCACGATAACGGCATCCGCCAGATATTCGTCCATCATGGTCTTCACGCGGAAGGGCGAGCCATTCAGGAAATCCACACTCTCGACCATGTCAAAGACGAATTCCGCGCCGAACTGCTCAGCGTGTTCCTTAAAGCGTTCCACCAGTTCAGGACCGGAAAGGCCACCGGGGAAACCGGGGTAGTTTTCGATCTCGTGGGTGATCGCCGCCTGACCCCCAAGCTGATTGCCAGCGATGACGACCGGGTTAAGCTGGGCGCGGGCGGTGTAGAGTGCGGCGGCCATCCCGGCCGGACCACTACCAATAATGACGACTCTGGCTTTCTTCATGTCTCACATCCTCTTCGTTGATACTTTTTGCGGGGCCATCCCCGGCTCGGTTTGACGATGTTCGCTATCTGGCAGGCGTTGATCTTTAATTTTGTCGCTACATCCACTCAGACAGGCACAGGTGCGATGACCTTACATGCGTTTTACGATTTTTTTATGAATTGGCGACGAAAGTTATGCAAGGCCGTGACGAGCGCGGTGGTCGGCAGGTCAGGCGGTATCGTCGGACGGTGCCGCGATGGACGGCAGTTCATCTGCCAGTTCCGCTTTGAGGACGCGCACCAGCGCGTAAAACTCCTCACGGCAGTCGCCCCAGTATTTCATGTGCTCCTGCAGCTCCGGCAGTACGCTTTCGAGGTCTTCGCCCTGGGCGACACGTTCGGCCAGTGCGGCGAGCTGCTCGCAGTGGTCGTTGCAATCCATGGCGATGATCTCTTCGTTTTCCGGCGCACTCTCAATAAAATCAATCAGGAATTCCAGGTTTTGCAGGGGTTTTTTGCGATCCGGCAGTTGCGTCATGGGCCGCTTGCTCCTTGCTTTTCATAGTGTATTGACGCCCATGCAGAAGCCATTCTTACGAGGCGATTTCGATCAGGTTAGCGCTGGAAGAGTGAGAGCATGTAATCTGTGGATAAGCCCTGAGACTCCAGGTAGTTGCGCAGGTTGCGGCGCGCGTCGTAGATGAGCTTGTAGAGCGCGTTGCGATTGGTGCCCATCTGCTCGGCGATGATGTCCATCGGCACGCCGTTGAGCGCCACGGCGACCAGCGCCTGCTTCTGACGCTCGGTGAGGGCTTCATCGAGTGCGCGGTCAATCTTGCTGATGACATCGTCGCGCTCGGCGGATTTCTCCGGGCTGGGGGGAGCAGTGCCGGTCAGGCTGGCTTCCTCGCTGAGGAAGTCCCCATCGGCGGTGATCTGATCCAGGCTGAAATCGCGGTAGCGAGCGCGCCGCAGGTCGCTGATGGCCAGCCGAATAGCGATCTTATTGGCCCAGGTCGTAAAGCGGCTCTCGCCACGGAAGTTATCGAGGTTATCCACGACGCGCAGGGTGGCATCCTGGGCCAGGTCCTCCGCCATCGTCATGAGTTCCTTCTGCGCGAGGTCGCGCAGGTCGCTGCGTTCCTGGCTGAGATAGTAATGAATGCTGCGCTTGAGCCGGCTGCGCAGGTCGTTGAGGGCGGCGGATTGCTGTTCGGCTGTGCCGCGCAGGTCTGCGAGCCATTCCTCATTGCTGCGATCGTTGCGGGGGGCGGTCGTCTGATCCGTGGCAGTATCCATGCGTATGGCTCATCCTGGTGCAAGTTCATCGGCCTGGCGCAGGGCAGCGACGCACCAGGAGTTACACGGCGGTTGATTGGGCACAGGCACAACGGCCCGGCTTAGCTGGTCGAAAGGGTATTGGGCACGATCTGGAAGGTGATGCGCAGCACCAGATGTCCCAGGCGCACGTCGTCACCATCGCGCAGGATGCGCGGCTGATGCGCGACGAGCCGTTGACCGTTCAGATAAGTGCCGTTGGCGCTTTCATTATCGAGGATGTGCAGGGCACCATCCTTGCGCAGGATGGTCGCATGATGACGCGACACCCCCAGTTCCGCCGCCCGGCTTTGCGTCAGATCAACCTCTGGCTTCGTGCCCGAGTCACGGTCAGCGCGGCCAATGTTGAGGCTGGTGATCTGATCTGCATCGAAGGTAAAGCGCTGCTGCGTCTCCAGCACCTGGACGATGAGGTTCATGGTACCGTTAAAACGTGCGGAACCCCACTTGGGCACACCCTCTTCAAAATCGGTATCGCCGAGGCTGCGGGTGGCGATTGCATCGGTCAGCGGCTCACCACAACGGACGCAGTGGATTTCATTCTCTGCGTTTTTGGTGCCGCAGTTGGTGCATTTTGTCACCTTTTGCCTCCCACTTGGGTCTTTTTATTTGATCTTATTATAGACATGTGGTGGGACACGATCAATGACGAGCCTCAAGGGTGGTTTTCGCCCGGGATGATCGCCAGTGATCCCCGGCACCACCATATCGGAGGGCTGCACCGGGGTCAGCCGCCGCGAACATGCTGGATAAGCATGGTATAATCGTCAGACTACAATCATTGTAAACCCGCCACGCGGACCAGCAGAAGCATCAGCCTTGATGATGCGCACGACTCACAGGCAACCGCCGAGCGTCAGGCCGTAGGCAAAAGATTGATAGTATTGGAGCAAGCACCGTGAGTGACCGTCCCCCCAACGATCCGCGCCGCCATCCAACCAATGGTGGCAACAATAACAACGATCCCAACAACGGTGGCAATAACAAATCCCCGTTGAATAACCCGAACGCCCAGCGCATCTGGCTGGTGCTGCTGTTTGCAGTGCTGATCATGTTCTTCTTCATGTTCAGTGCGCGGACGCCGGGCAGCGCCAACGCGATCTCCTTCCGCGATCTATCCGCGCAGGTGCGCAACAATCAGGTCGATGAAATCCTGGTGCGCGGCGATACGGAAGTGATCGTCACGTTCAACGATGGTACGCGCCAGAGCTTCAACAAAGGCGCGAACGACGACGTGATCGATCTGCTCGGTTATGGCGACACGCCACCGCAGGAATGGCCCTTCGGCTATTCGTCCGCAGCGGCGGATAACAGCCAGGCGTTCCTGATCCAGATTCTGATCGGCGTGGTGCCCATCGTGATTATCGTCTGGTTCCTGTGGCGCATGATGCGCAGCGTCCGCAGCGGCCAGGATCAGGCCATGAGCTTTGGCCGCAGCCGCGCCCGCGTCGCCCGCGATATGGAGCGCCCGCAGGTCACGTTTGAAGACGTCGCCGGCGCGACCGAAGCGAAGGAAGAACTCAAGGAAGTGGTCGAGTTCCTCAAAGAGCCGGATAAGTTCATCCGCCTGGGGGCGCGTGTGCCCAAGGGCGTGCTGATGGTCGGCCCGCCAGGGACCGGTAAGACGCTGATGGCGCGTGCTGTCGCCGGTGAAGCCGGTGCGCCGTTCTTCAGCATCAGCGGCTCGGAGTTCGTGGAGATGTTTGTCGGCGTGGGCGCGTCCCGCGTGCGCGATCTCTTCGAACGGGCCAAGTCGGAAGCCCCGGCGATCATCTTTATCGACGAAATCGACGCCGTAGGCCGTCAGCGTGGCGCGGGCCTGGGCGGTGGTCACGACGAACGCGAGCAGACGCTCAACCAGATTCTGGTCGAGATGGACGGCTTCGAGAACGACACGAACGTGATCATCATCGCCGCCACCAACCGCCCGGATATCCTCGACCCGGCGCTGCTGCGCCCGGGCCGCTTCGACCGCAAGGTCATCATGGATAACCCGGACGTCAAGGGCCGCGAGGACATCCTGCGCGTGCACACACGCGGTAAACCGCTCGCCCCGGATGTTGATCTGGAAGCGCTGTCGAAGATCACCGCCGGCTTCAGCGGTGCTGATCTGGAAAACCTCGTCAACGAGGCCGCGATCCTGGCTGCACGCCGTAACAAGAAATCCATCGGCATGAGCGAAATGCAGGAGAGCATGGAGCGCGTCGTGATGGGGCCGGAACGCCGCAGCCGCGTGATCACGCCGGAAGAGAAGGTCAAGATTGCCTATCACGAGGCCGGACACGCCATCCTGTTCCACTATCTGACGCACACCAACCCGGTGCATAAGATCACCATCGTGTCGCGTGGTCAGGCCGGGGGCTACGTCATGCCGCTGCCGACCAACGACAGCATGCTGAAATCCAAGGAGCAGTTCGAGGATGACATCGTGGCCGCGATGGGTGGCCGCGCCGCTGAGGAAATCATCTTCAACCAGTTCACGACGGGTGCCAGCAACGATCTGCGTCAGGCGACGCGCCTGGCGCGGGCGATGGTCACGCAGTACGGCATGAGCGAGAAGCTCGGCCCGCGTGCCTATGGCAGCGACAACAGCCCGATCTTCCTGGGCCGCGAAATGGGCGAGACCCGCGACTACAGCGAGCAGTACGCCCAGGCCATCGATGACGAGGTGAAGGGCATCCTGCAGACGGCCTACCAGCGTGCCAAGAACATCCTGGTGGAAAACCGCAACAAGATGGAAGAGCTGGTCAAGGTGCTGATGGAGCGCGAAACGCTCACCAGTGACGAATTCGTGCAGATCATGGACGGCAGCGCGGCGGCGTTCATCTCCCCGTTCGATCGTCCGAATACCCCCAGCGACGACACCGACTAAGCACTGCCTGTCGGCATCGTAACCTAAGCGACAGGAAAACGGGCGAGCTGACCAGCTCGCCCGTTTTTGCGTCCCGGCCCGGCGCGAGGGCGAATCGGCATAAATACATCGCCAGGGCATGACCTCTGACACTCAACGGGCAGGTCCCCCTGACTTATCATGAAAGAAAGAGTTTTAAGCAAAAAGTGGTTTAGTAAGTTGAGGAGGGCGTCATGAATAACCACGAAACCAACAACCTGTATAGCAAGTCTTCGACGCTTTACATCATCCTCGAAATGCTGGAAATGGTCGCCATACTGGGCCTGCTGTTCTGCACGGTCATCCTGACGAATGGGCCGGTCGGCATCAGTGTGGGGCAGTTACTCGTCTATGCGATCTGGTTCCTGATCGCCGCCATCAGCGTGCGCCTGATGCAGCGCAGCGATCGCTGGGGCGCTTACAGCCTGGGTGCCGCGACCATCGCTGTCACCGCCTACGATCTCGTCAGTGGCTATGCCAGCCTGGGCGGCGCGCTGCTCGGCCTGGTGATTGCCGTCATCGTCATCGCCTACCTGCGCTACTCTCGTGTGTAGCGCTTCGCTGATACGTTTTGGCGTAGTCTGGTAAATCCTTGACCTCACCCCAATCGATTTCTCGCTCGCCCTCTCTTTGTGAGAGGGTTGGGGTGAGGTTATCCCGCTGATATAACCCCGTGATTCAATCCAGCCGCGTGCCAGCGACAGCGCCGGGGTCCGCCCCTGTCAGCAGGTGATCGACGGCGCGCTCGGCTGTGCCCGCGCCAAGCGAGAGGCCGTGCCCGGTGAAGCCGACTGCATAGCCCACGCGCGTCTTATCGGGCAGCGTCCCGACCTGCGGCAGTCCATCCACACTGAAGCCCATGATCCCCGCCCAGCGGCGCGCTACAGGCGCGCTCACATCCGGGAAGTACTCTTTCAGATAGGCATCAAGTACCGCCTGCACACGCGGATTCGTGCGATCTTCCAGCGTGTCGGCTTCGTCGTCCATGTAGCGATCGCGCCCGCCACCGATCAGCAGGCGGTTGTCGAAGGTGCTGCGGTAGTACATATAGCCGTAGCGACTATAGCCGCAGGTATTCAGCACGCGCTCTGGCAGCGGCTCCGTGACGAGAGCGTTGGCCCGCGTCGGTATGACGCGCCCCTCAAAGAAGGGATCGAGCACGGGCGCATAGGCATTGACGCACAGCAGCACGTAGCGCGCCCTGAAGATCGCCTGCCGGGTGTGGACCGTCACCTGCTCAGGGCGGGTCTGTTCGATGTCGTACACGGGGTTATTGATGATCAGCTCGGCACCGCTGAGGCGTATCGCCGCCCGGGCCAGGGCCGCAGGCTGGACTGCGCCGTCATCGGCCTGGGCGATGGCCGCATGATAGCCCCGGCCCAGTGGATCCGTCGCGTGATACGCAACCGGGAAGCCGGCGGCCTCCAGGGCGCGCGCGGCCTGCTCCAGATCGCGGGCTTCTGCGGCGCTTTCCGCCAGCAGCAGCGAGCCGCACTGCTCGTAAGGGACATCGCCCGCCCGATCGATCACACCGCGCCAGAAGGCGATGGTCCGCTTGCTGAGCGCCCACATCTCGCGCACGACATCGGCACCATAGCGCTCGACGGCGTGATGGTAGTAGGCATCCAAACCCGTGATCATGAAGCCGGCGTTACGTCCGCTGGCCCCCTGGGCGATATCGCCCGCCTCGGTGACGACGACCTGCCGCCCGGCCTGCGCCGCGAAGATCGACGCCGCGCCGCCGACAATCCCGGCACCAACGATCAGAAAATCCACTTCGCGGGTAGGGCGGTCCGGCATGATCTGCCAGTGCGACGTCGTGGGCATCTTGGCTCCTCATTGCGATGTCAGGCTGAATCCTGGCCTGAGTTTAATCCTGAGTCTGCTCCAGATCAATCAATCAGAAACAGATCAATCCAGATCAATCAGAAACAGATCGGCCACCAGCGGCAGATGATCCGAGCCAACGCTCGGCCCAACAGCCACGCCGCGCGGTTCGATCATCGGGCTGGTGAAGATGTAATCGAGGCGCAGCAGAGGCGGTAGCACGTCGGGCAGTTCCTCGCTGGAACCGCCCGGCCAGGTCGCGCCGAGCGCCCAGCCCACCTGTCGGAAAGCATCCGTATAGCGTGCGGCGATCTCATCGTAAATGGGGGAGTAAGCGCTCATGTTGAAATCCCCGGCCAGGATGACCGGCAGCGGATCATCAGCAGCGGCGGCCAGCAGCCCGCGGATCTGTGCGTTGCGCTGCGTCTCATCGTATTTGAGCAGCAGCTCAGGCGCGCCGGTAATGCTCACGTGCGGCGTCTGGCGATGTGGCATCAGCAGGTGAACGTTGTACAGCACGACCTGCTGGCCATCGATATCGATCAGCACGCGCTTTAGCGGCATGCCTTCCAGCACGATTTCTTCACTATCGACGATGGGGTAGTGCGACATCACCGCCTGACGACTGCCCGCCGGGATCGCGTGCGTATCGATGTATTCGTATTCCTCCGACATGCGCTCGACGAAGCGATCCAGCTCGTCAGGGTGGATCTCCTGCACGGCGGCGATATCCGCGCTCTGGACGAGCAGCCAGTCAATCGCGTCATCGAGGCGCTCGTTGTAAGGGAAGACGTTGAGCGTGATCATTTGAAAGGGCGTACCGAACGGTGCAGGCTCAGGGCCGAAGAGGTTCGACGGGACCCAGCGCGGCACCAGCCAGACAGCACCCACCACCGCACCGACCAGCAGCACACCAACCAGCCGACGCGCCCGCAGCCAGACCGCCAGCGGCAGCAGTACGATCAGCGGCAGGAACAAAAACGGCGCGCCATTGTGGATCAGTGCCAGCCACCAGAACTGGTCGCTGAAGAGCAGCCGCAGCACGATATAGGCGATCAGACCGAACGCATACAACCCGATCAGAGGCGTTAAAAGGCGGTTGAGCAGGCCGGGCGTCGCACGCAGATCATCAGGCTTGGTCGTCGTCATCAGAACTCCTGAATCGTCATTGTGTGCGGCTATGGTAATGGGCGGGGGCGTCCTTGACAACGCCGTAATCCTGCGGTGCTCTGTGACGACGCATCGGTGAAAAAAGCCGCGCCACCGCGAAGATCGCTTATCAGTCGGGCATTAATGGCGATAAGTCGCCTTACGAAATCGTCATTCGTGATAAGTAGGATCACGTTTTCGACCCGATCAGGCTATGCGAGCACTTATGCCAGCATTCCGAATTCGACGCGATACACAGCCTGTTGAGTGGGGTAGAAGCTGCTCAGCGGCCAGCGAAAAAAGTCGCTGTCAATCGCCTGGCTACCGCCTGAAATCCCCGACAAAAAACGCAAAAACCCGGCCGCAGCCGGGTTATATCCAAAGTCAGTTTGGGATAACCGAATCAGACGACCGCTCAGATCAGCGGCGCAGTTCGCGCATCAGCGTGTTCACCAGCACCTGCACGTTGTGCTCAAAGTCATAGCGCAGATCAACATACTGATGTGTCGCCAGACGAAGCGGGATCGATGCCCGCTCCGTCCCCCGGATCAGCACCGGGTAGATCGGGCGCGAGAACATCTCCGCCATGGCCAGTTCACGGGCCACCCACTGCGACTGCTCCGCCTCAGGTGACAGGAAGATCACCACTGCCCGCGTCGAGCCGAGCGCCTGCTTGATCGTGCGCTCCCACTCCGGCGTGCCGGGCTTCAGGTCCTGCCAATCCACCCAGGAGTTGAACCCTGCGGCTTCCAGCCGATCGACGATGCGCTTGACGATCTCGCTGTCAATGTGGCTGTAGCTGACGAAGATATCGTGGGCGACGACGGCTTCGGTGTAGTCAGCCGGGATGATGTCATCGTGTGGCAGGATGCTATCATCATCGTGCAACCAGTCCATCTCCGATTCATTGATAGGCACGATCTCGCCAGTGCGATCGTCGGCATCCCACGTGCCAGCGACCGGGCGCGGCGGCGCATCGACCGGGAACGGCGTGCGTTCGTAGGTCAGGGTCAGGTTGGCCCCCATATCGATGACGTCGCCATCCCGCAGCATCCGCAGGTTGGTAATCCGCCTGCCGTTGACATAGGTGCCGTTGGTGCTGTTGAGGTCTTCGATGGCGTAGCCGTCCTCATAACGGGCGAGCACCACATGATGCCGACTCACCTGCTCATCCTGAAGGATGATGGCGTTCACGCCCTGCCGACCGATGCTGATGCGGTCAGCGTTGAGGGGGAACGTCATGCCCTTCTGGCTGCCGGTGCGCACCCGCAGATGATAGGCGTAAGTCGCCGGGCGCATACCCGGGCGCGCGCCATCGACCTGGGCGGCCATGCGGCCAATCGGCTGTTTGTGCGGTACGTGCTGTCTCGGCGCTTCGGTGTAGTAGATGATGTCTTCCAGGCCCAGCGAGATGCGGTCCCCGTTTGCCAGCGGCGTCGGTGCCGTCACGCGGCGACCGTTGACGGTGGTACCACCGGCTGCCCCCGCGTCCTCGATCAAGTACCCCCCACGGCTCTTGATCAGACGCGCATGAAAGCGGCTGACACTGCTATGCGGGAGCACCACCTGATTTTCCGGGTGGCGTCCTATGGTAACGACATTATTCAGCAGAGGGAACGACGTCGCCTTTGGCAACAATAGGTATGGACTGTTAGTGCCCATCAGAAACTTCCCCCCCCATATTATTCGGCTGTATCCCACATGCCTTTGCTGATTCAATCAAATAACGTATTGTTAAAATTGTCAAACCATGTACATGAAACCTGAAACTTCAGTTGAGACTAGACTTAATGGGGATATAACCATAGAGGATGTATTAAGCGCTGTTACAGATTCGTTATATGCGAGCGTCGGATATGAGAGGCACATAAAAACGGCATGAAGTCGCCGGAGCGCATTGTCGTCAATGCATTGAGATGAAAGCCCCACAAAAAGGGGAATAAAAAAAGCCTGGCCCTGTGGCCAGACTTCTCTGCTGAGCGGGTGATGAGATTCGAACTCACGACCTTCTCCTTGGCAAGGAGACGTTCTACCGCTGAACTACACCCGCATGATGCGCATAGTATATGGGATTTTCATACAGGCTGGCAAGGGTTGATTTTCACACGGGGTGATTTCAGGCAGGCCGATAACTGCCCTGCTCTCTCGCACTGCGGCGACAGGCCCATTACAATAGCCTCATGTCCACAGCCGGAGATACACCCCATGCCCATGACCGATAGCACCCGGCATCATGACCTGCTGAAAGCCTTCGGGCAGCCCGCCTGCCCGGTCTGTCAGATGGTGCTGCGCGATAATCAGCGCGATCTGTTCAACCTGTATCAGGACCGCATCAACAAGGTGGAGACCCACCAAGCCTTCCGTGCGGCGCGCGGCCTGTGCAATATCCACGCCTGGCAGATGGCCAAAGAAAAGGGCGGCGCAGTGAGTGTAGCCGTCATGTATGAATCCACCCTGCTCGGCCTGATGAAGACGGTCGAGGCGAGTGCGCCCGGCGGTCGGCTGGGAAGGCTGCTGCCGGGCGGTCGTGGCAACGGGCCTGGTGCGCCCATCGCCGACGCGCTGCAGCCCAGCGGCCCCTGCATCCTGTGCGACAGCATGAACCGGGCCGAGGCCGCCTACGTGCAGATCATCGTCGACAACATCAATGAGGCAGATCTGCGCGCCGCCTTCGAGCAGTCGCTGGGTGGGCTGTGTCTGCCGCATGTGCAGCTTATGCTGCCGCGTCTGCGCAGCGCTGATGACGCCCGCTGGCTGACGGCGCTCCACACGGCCAAGTGGCGCAGCCTGCAGGATGAACTCAATCTCTATCTCGATCAGGTGCGGCGAAACGTGCCGCGCACGCGCATGGGGCCTGAGGGCGATAGCTGGCTGCGCGCAGTCCGCTATCTGGCGGGCGATGACGGCGTCTTCGGCTACCGCCGGTAAGGCGATTTCGTCCAGGGGCAGCGCCCCTGCGCGATGAAAACACACCAGGAGTGAGCGCATGACGTGGATCGAACGGGACGTACACAGCAACGGTCAGCGGCTGAACGTGATACACAGCCCGGATTTACAGGCGAAGCCGGTCGTGGTGCTGGTGCACGGCTTCACGGATAGTGCGCGCTGCTGGCAGAGCCTCATGGAACCGCTGGAGGCGGAGTACGCGCTCATCGCCTATGACCAGCGCGGCCACGGCAGCTCGACGCGGGTAACGTCGCGCTTTTCACTGTTTGATCTGGTCGATGATCTGTTAGGCGTGCTGGATGCCATGCAGGTACAGCGCGCGGCCCTGATCGGGCACAGCCTGGGCGCGCTGGTCGTGCTGGCTGCGGGGGCGGCGCATCCCCGGCGCATGACCGGCATCATCGCGGAGGACCCGCCGCTGGCCCCGGTGCTGGTGCAACCGGATTTCAACCAGTGGCGTGCTGATCACGCAAGGGTGCTAACGGAACCGCGCGAAAAACTCGCGGCGCAGTACCGCAACGTGCAGTATCCGACCTGGTCAGAGACGGACATTGAGACGCGCGTCGATGCGCGCCTGCAGGCTGATCTGCGCCTGTTCGACCTGCTCGATTGGGCGGCCCCGCCCCACTGGACGGAGTGGATCGCACCGCTGAGCGCGCCGCTGCTGCTGCTCGGTGGCAATCCTGAAAAGGGCGGCGTCCTGCATCCGCAGATGGCGGAACAGGTCCTCAGGCTGTGCCCGCAGGCGACATTCCGGCGCTTTGATGAACTCGGGCATCACCTGCGCTGCGAGCAACCGGCAACCTATCTCGCGCTGGTGCGCGACTTCCTGGGAGGACTATCACCCGCGTGAGGGCCTGCGATACCGGTCCGGCGCTACTCCGGCAGTGCGCGACCGGGCACCATCGCCCTGAGCGGCTCAATGCTGCCTTTTGCCAGACGCGGCTCATACGTCTCCAGCGCAGCGATCATATCTTCCTGGCTGACGACGAAGCCCTTGCCATGCGCGAACTGCACCAGCCGATCCAGGGTATCGACCCGGCTGATGTAGAGCTGCGTGCGTAGCGTCTCTTCTTTCTCAACGCGTTCCAGGAACTTCAGGGCGGTTTCTAGGGCCATCGCTGTTTGTACTCCTGCTTCGAAGGCATTTCATCAAAGGGATTTTATCCACCAGCTACCAAGTATAGACAGTGTCGACGCTCCCGCCTATAGGCAGCCTTCGGGCCACTTTTACGGCACCCCGTTAGCGAACGCCACAGGTCAACATTAAGCTTTATTCAGTCGCGATTAAATTCTTTTGACCTTCATGGAAGACACATAGATGTTACGGCATACTTGAGGTAGCAACGTGAAGATAAAGGACTATTAAGACGGCATGGCCATGACGTTCAACTATGGCAACGTACAACGCAGCACCCAGATCATCACCGTTGATAACGCCGAAGCGCTGACCGAACTCAACGCAGTCAAAGCCCATCGCAGTTGGCTGCGCGGCCTGAGCTTCTCCAATGATTCTCGTCTGATCGCCTCCGCTTCGCGGGATCACTGCGTCGGCCTGTGGGACGCACGCGGCGGCGCGCTGACCATGCTGGCCATGCTCAACGAACATGAAGCGCTCGTATGGCATGCGGCCTTTTCGCCGGATGACAGCCTGCTGGCGTCCTGCGGCCACGATAGCACTATCCGCGTTTGGGAAGTCGCCTCGGAGCCTTACGAGTTCATGCGCTTCCACGATCATAACGCGGCGGTCTATCAGGTCGCCTTCTCGCCGGATGGGCGCTACCTCGCCAGCGCCTCGCATGATCAGACGCTGTGCATCCGCGATATCACCACGCTGCGCAGCACCGGCCGCGAGCGCTCCAGCGGGCGTATGCGCCACATCAGCCACGTATACGGCGTCGCTTTCTCGCCGGATGGCCGCTGGCTGGCCAGCGCTTCGCGCGATAGCCTCGTGCGTCTGTGGGAAGTCACGCCGGATGTCCGCGCCATGTCGGATGCGGAGCCGTTCGGGTTGGTCGGGCACCGCAGCTACGTGACGGCGGTTGCCTTCTCGCCCGATGGCCGCTGGCTGGCGACGGCTTCACATGATCAGACGATCATGATCTGGTCGATGCAGGCGGGGCGTCTGATGGCCACCTTAGAAGGTCACCGCGACGCCGTGACCAACGTCGCCTTTGGACCAGACAGCCGCATGCTGCTGAGCTGCTCTCGCGATGATACCGCCCGCCTGTGGGACATCAAAGCGCAGCGCGAACTGCGACGGCTGGCACGGCCCGAAAGTACGATCAACAGCGTCGCCTTCTCGCCGGATGGCCATCTGCTGGCGATCGGCGGCGGCGATGGCTTCGTCAGCCTGTGGGGTATCCCAGGCTGAAGCGCAGCTATTCCAACAGCAGGCCGATGCGCACCGCAAAGGCACCGCCCGATAGATAACCATTCACGCGAAGGGTATATGTGCCCTCGTCAGGCAGTGCGGCGACGAAATCCGCATTGAGCGTGCCGCCGCTGTCGTCGCCCTGGGCGATCTCCCGCCCCTGCGGATCAAGCAGCACGGCTACCGGGTCGATGCTGCTGCCCGGTAACGCGCTGACCTCTACACGGATCTGCTGCCCCGCCCATCCCTGGAACGGATAGAACGCATACGCCCCTTCTTCGACGCGGTCGCGCAGTTGGACAATCGTCGCGGCCTGTGGTACGGGCGTCGGCGTCGGCTGCTGCTGAACGTAACGCCAGCGCAGCGTATACGCCCCCATCTGACGCGCCTCCGCCGGGGTGACGCGCAGCCAGTACAGGCCATCCCGTGGGACCGAAACCACACGCAGCAGCGCGGCCCGGTCGCCGCCGCCATTGTCGTCCTGGGCGATCATCCGGCCCGTATCGTCCCACAGGCTCAGCACCGGGTCGAGGGGGCTGCCCTGGATCGGACTGGCCGCCGCCGTGATGACATCACCGGTGCGCAGCACCAGCGGGAAGCTCTCACGACTCGCTGCCTGTTCCAACCCGCCATTGTGGACGGTATCCGGTGCGAGCACGACCGGCGGGGATTCCAGCGCGCTGCTGCCCCGCCCGTAACTGATGACATACGCGCCGGCTGTGTCATCTTCGCTGGTGACGAACACCTGATAAGCGCCATCTTCCGGCAGGCCGAAGGAAGCCGCCAGCGCCGCGCCGCGCGCATTGCTGGTGCTGCTGCGCGCATCTGTCAGCAGCAGACCATCCGGCCCGTAGACTTCAAACTGAGGCCGCAGTCGGGCCTGCTCATGCGGCGCGACAATCACCGTCGCCCACTGCCCCGCCTGCCCCATGAAGCTGTAGCGCCCAAAATCCGATGGCCGCGCCAGCTCGCCCAGTACCGCCACGTGATCACTCAGGCGGTCGCCCGGCGGCAGCGGCCCGAGCGTCGGCACAGTGAAATCGAGCGTGGGCTGCGGCGTCGGCGTCGGCATGACATCAGCCGTCAGCGCCTGAACATCATCACTCAGGCTGAGCTGGTAACCGCCGCTGCGCGCCTCCGGGCCGCCCGCGCTGATCTGAAGCGTATAAATCCCCGGCTGGCCAATGCGGATATTCCACAGCGCCGCGCCACCCGCTGCATTGCTGCTGGCATCAACGGCGAGCAGCCGCCCACGCGGATCGAACAGGCGCAGCCACAACCCGGCCCCCGCCTCAGGCATCAGCCGCCAGTTGAGCAGTTCGCCCGCTTCGGCATCGTAAATGTAGGCGTGCAGCGCGTCCGCATTGGGCAGGCTGTCGCTCACGGATTGGCCGGGGGCCAGTATGCCCTTAAACGTGCCCAGGTCGGCATAGGGGGGCGTGGGCGTCGGCACGCCGACGACCTCCGGCAGCGGCGTCGGCTGATCCGGGTCGGGCTGATCCGGATAGCTAAGGCCGAGCTGATACGCGCCTTCGCCGCGCACCAGGCCGACTTCAACGCGATACTGGCCAGCCGTCGGCAGCGTCAGCCGCAGATCATCGCCGCTGGCCAGCAGCCCGCCCGCCGGATCGCGCAGCGCCAGCGTAAAGCCCGCCGCCGTGCGCTCGGTATCGGGCAGCACGCGCAGGCGAATCGTCTCGCCCGCCCCGGCCTCAAACGTCCAGCCATCGAGCTGGCCCGGCTGCAAACTGCCGCGCAGCGTCTCCCAGGCGATGAGGGCGCGCGGCGTGGCGGTTTCGGTCGGTGCGGGGGCAATGGCGAGGGTCGGCAGCAGCGCCGGCGTTGCTGGCGCACACGCGGTCAGCAGTGCGATCAGCAGCCCGCACAGCGCGAGCCAGGCAGCGGGAATCAGGGCGCGCCCCGGTCGGCACGCGCCCCTGTGGCAGTACGTGTCAGTCATAAATGCAGATAAGCCTTAATCGACGTTGAACTTGCCCCCCGGATCGAGGACGATGGGCTGGGCGTCCGTCTCGCGGTTGACCAGTTCCGCCCACTTGCCGCCGTCCTGCACAATGGGCGGGAAGGTGTTGTAGTGCATCGGGATCACATAACGAGGCCGTAGCATCTGGATCGCCTTGATGCTGTCGTCAATGCCCATCGTGAAGACATCACCGATCGGCAGCATGGCCACGTCGAGGCCCACTTCAGCGATCAGGCGCATATCACCGAACAGCGATGTATCCCCGGCGAAGTAGACGTGTTTGCCATTCGCCGTGATGATAAAGCCGTTCGGCTGGCCGCCGTAAGTGCCATCCGGGAACGAGGAACTGTGGAAAGCGGCCGTCCATTTGGCGTTGAGGAAATCGCCGCTGTAGGTGCCACCCGGGTTGCCCTGGAAGACGTTTTCGACGCCCTGGGCGCTGAAGTAATTGCCCATCTCAAAGTTGCAGACGACTATCGCGCCTGTCCGCTGCGCGATGGGCACAACATCCGTCACATGATCGCCGTGCGCATGCGAGACGAGGACCACTTCCGGGTCGAGTTCGTCGGCACTGGCGGCTGCCAGCGGGTTACCACTCAGGAAAGGGTCGATAAGTGCTTTACGTCCGTCTACATCGAGCTGAAAAGTCGAATGTCCAAGCCACTGGATCGTAAGTGTCATCGGTTTGGGTTCTCCTGAATTGTGTCGGGTCAAAAAACCATATCTCTCACGAGACAGCCCGTCGCACGAAAAGCGACGCGCACCCTCGCGGCCTCATGCGCTGGCGTCGGCACCGTTGGCATCGACATCGGCTGCTTCGGCAACGGGCAGGCTGACGATGAAGGTAGCCCCATGACCCAGCCCTTTGCTCTCCGCCCAGATGCGGCCACCGTGTGCCTCGACGATGGCCCGTGCGATGCTCAGGCCGATGCCCAGGCCGCCATGATGGCGCACCATGTGATCCTCAATCTGATAGAACTCCTCGAAGATACGCTCTAACTGATCTGGCGGGATACCAACGCCCTCATCAATGACGGCGATGTGGACTTCGTTCGGCGTCAGGCCGACCCCGGCGTTAATCGTGATGTTCTTGCCGTGTTGTGTGAAGCTGATCGCGTTGTTGACGAGGTTGGTCAGCACCATCATCATGCGCGTGTGATCAACGAAGATTTCCGGGTTTGTTTCCGGCGAAGGAATGCGGATTTCGTGATTATCCGTCTCGATGAGCGTGCGCATATCCTGCTGGAAGGACTCGACCAGCTCACTGACGGTCATGCGCTCGCGGTGCAGGTCGCCCTGCTTCTGCTTCAGATAGCGCAGGTTGACCATGTCCTCGATGATCTTGCGCAGCTTCAGCGCGCTTTCGAGCACTTTGCTGGCGTGGCCCTGCGTCGCCGGGTTGTCGTCTTCCTGCAGGAAGCTGGCATACCCCATGATGACGCCCAGCGGCGTGCGCAGCTCGTGGCTGGCGATGGCGATGAAGTTGTTCTTCAGCTTATCGACTTCGCTCAGTTCCTCATTGACACGGCGCAGCTCCATGACGAGCTGTGCGCCTTCGATGGCGACGGCGGCCTGTGCCGCCAGGATCTGCAGGTGGCGGCGATCATCGGCGGTCCAGGGCAGATCACGCTTGTTGAGCGCTTCCAGCACGCCGATCACGCGGTTTTTGCTGGTCATCGGCGCGCCGAGGATGGAGCGCGTCTGGAAGGCGCTGCTCTCATCGACTTTGCCATAGTAGCGCGGATACGTCGTCACATCATCCACCTGGACGAGCTGCTGCGCCTTGAGGATATCCCCGGCGATGCTATCCATGGGCACCGGTGTACCGATGAAATTGTGATCATTATCGAGGGTGGTGGATGCTGCGAAAAACAACTGCTGCTTCTTATCGTTCCACAATAGGACGCTGGCCGCGTCGCATTGCAGGATATCGACAGCCACATCCATGATGTGTTTCAGCAGCGAGTTGAGTTGTACACGGGAATTCAGGAACACGCTGACCTGGGCCAGCTTCTGCAAAATTTCAACCTGGCGCTCGAGCTGGCGCACCTGTTCCGGTATATCTGTCATCTTGGTCACCACCAACAGCAGGACATGATTACGTTAATTCTAGCATCTGCCGCAACGATGTGCGAACGTCCTCATTCTACGGCAGCTTTGTTTTTGATGTGGGAAAAGATTTCTCCACAGAGATCATTTTATAGTAAGAGTAGTAGTCGTTGTAGTAGGGCTGTTCAAACTGTTCAAAACTCGGTAAGCAGATGCATTAATTTGGGAAAAATCCGCCGATATTTCCAAATCCATACCCAAATCAAGGGTCAGTTTACCCAAGTCAGAAAACTCGATTGGGTTAGTTGGGAAATAAGTTATGAACAGGCTGTTGTTCAAAGTTTTGAACATTTCGACAGTGGACCCGCGAGTTTTGAACAGTTTATTTTCTATAGCGCAAAGTGTTCAAAACTCCGGGTTTTCGACAGGGGGTGTTCAAAGTTTTGAACAGGGTTTTGAACAGGGTTTTGAACAGTCGGGATTATTAAGGTGTGGCATACTTGGGATAAATGGATATATCAGCACCTCACTTGGGAAATGGAGAACGAACAGGCGTGCGCTTTTCCCTGATATTTTTGGGTTAACGGCGCAGAGTTTATCGCTCAGAAGACATTCTTTTTGGGATAAATAAAAGTTTGTACATGGTTAAAAGTCATATTTCCCAGGAAATCTGGGATAAATTGTTGCAGAAATGTCACATTTTTTGGGAAACACAGGCCAGTTTCCTTAAGGCAGCAGGCCACATTTAACACTCACTTAAGGCGCAGACGGTGCCTCACCGGTCATCTTCACCGATGGGCACCGCCTGTGCAGCCGGGTTAGTGTGGGCGCTCCGGCTCACCCGCCAGCTCGTCGAGCACTGCCTCGATCAGCTCGCGGAGTTGTTCGCGGGGGACGGTCGGCGTCTGCGCCTCGCGGGCGATGCGCGCCGCATCCTCGATGGTATAGCCGCCGATCAGGGCCAGCGCCAGCGTGATGATCAGCACCAGCATTTCCCCGCGCACGACGGCCAGCTCCGGCAGTGCCAGTGTGATCAGCCCCAGCAGCAGCGCTGACAGCGCCACCAGCACCCGCCGCGACTTCAACGCCAGCAGCAGTGGATTCATCCTGAAGTTCTCCTTGTGTTGTGTGCGGTGTGGGTACGGTTGCGATTCACTCACCGAGCTGACGCAGATCGCGCAGTTCGGCCTCCAGCCATAGCAGCTTGCGGGCGAGCGTCCGCAGGCGCGGCTCCAGATCGGCGTAATCTTCGGCCCGGAGTGCGTCGCGGTTCTCATCGCGCAGGGCGATCAGCCGGCTGCGGCGCTGGGCGGCCTGCTGACGTGCCGCCTGTATCTGTGCCCAGGCGTCCTGCAGCGCGTCCAGGCTGGGGATCGGTCGGCTGTCCTCCCAGGTTCGCAGCAGCGCCGCGTAGCTCTCCGCCCGGCGGAAGCGCGCCGCCGGGTAGATCGCCTCCACCGCCAGCGCCAGATCAAGCGGCTCATTCGCCGGTGTTTCGGGTTCGGCCATGTCACTCTCCTTTTGAACACTGACTGATTGAGCAGTTACTGAGCAATGCAGGTTTGTCTGTGTGACGGTCTGCGGGAGTGATGCCCCTGCAAGCGTCACGCAATCCGCCAGATTGCGACGCGGGCGTAAACCTCGATGCCCATGCCGGTGCCGCGACCAAAGCCGGTGCTGGATTTGCTCGTCTGGCACAGGTGCTGTAACTCGAAGCTGGTCGGCTGTATGAGCGTCAGGCGTGCCCAGACAGAGGCGGTGGTCTGGGCGAGATGGGCGGCGCTGGCGTAGCTGTTGAGGCCGATAGCGGCTGTCGTGTTGCCGGTGATATCCTGCAGGCGCAGCCGGTGGTTATTCACCTCGGCGGCGACGGCCTCGGCTGCGATGACGTAGGTCCCCGGCTGGAGTGTGAACTGATTGCTGTTGAGGCTGATATCGCCCTCAGGGTCGCCGTAGAACGTGTTCAGGGTGCGGGTGCGCCATGCCCCGCTGGTGAAGCTGCCGCCGCTCGCCGAGCTGGGCTGCTCGTCGCGCAGCAGCGTGAACGAACTCAGCAGACCGGCCAGGAAGCTCAGGTTGTCGCTGAGATGGGCGTTGAGATCAGCGGCGGTCAGCGGCTCGTCGTTGATCCAGGTTTTTGGCGGTGTCCACATGCGATGCGCTCCCTATTCGCTCGGATGCAGTTGGATGCAGGCCGAGCCAGCGTAGCATGTATCGGCACGCCGGGGGTGAACACCTGGTTGACCATGTGGCAGCGAAGCGCGGAGGTCGGCGCAGGGCGTGGCTGAGATGGGGCAGCAGGGCCGGATCACCGGCCCCTGGCTGATGGGTGGCTTACTCCCCGCTGGCGACGGTCTCCGTCTCGGCGGGTTCGTTGGCGTCTTCGTCGGCCTGCGGTCGCACGAAGACCATACGCCGGAAGTGCTCCGCATAGTCCACGCCGACCTGCTTACCGCCCTCGCCGTTGCGCTCTCTGATCCACTTGAGCGCGCCGTTATCGGCATCTTCGCCCGCGCCGATCTGTGAGGCGTGGCAGCGCAGCGAGGCGATTTTCTTATCGATCGTCGGGCCGATATCGACGTAGTGTGTCGGCTTCATCGTCAGCGTCATGACCAGCTCGGTGACTTTGTGCGGCTCGTAGCCCTCCGCCAGCAGCTCCGGGAAGATTGGCCGCGATTCCGACGAGGGGAAGACGGCGTAAATGGCCGCTTCGCCCGCTGCACGGTGATCAGGATGATTGATGTAGAAATCCCCGGCGAAGATGGTCGTCGGGTCCTGGCAGGCCACGCGATAGGGCTTCAGCTCGCGGATGATGCGCGTCAGATCGCGGCGCAGTTCCATAGTCGGTTGCAGCACGCCATCAGGATAATCGAGGAAACGCACATCCGTCACGCCGACGGCTTCCGCTGCGGCGATCTGTTCCGCGCGGCGTGTCTCGGCCAGCTCTGCCCGCACGACGCCCGGTTCGTTGCTGCCAGCGCCGCCGTCGGTGATGACGACGTAATGCACCGTGTGACCGGCTTCCGTCCAGCGCGCCACGCTGCCCGCCATGCCGAACTCGATATCGTCGTGGTGGGCGGCGATGACCAGCATCGTCTGGGGGCCTTCAGGCTCCGGCAGGGCTTCGAGTTGGGGTTGTTCGCGGGTCTCTTCGCTCATAAACAGGTTCTCCGGTTTGAGGTCGCTTGTATGGACTGACCGGGCAGGCGATGGTCTGCTGCCGCGATCGGGCACAATGGTATCATTCTACATGTCTGGCGTGGCGCTTGCCTGTGCCCGTGATGAGTATCGCGGGTCGGGCGCACGCAGTATAGGGTGTATGGTAGGGTACGGATGAGGTCATGCTTGGTCTGATGTGGCGTCCGCTGCTGGCGCTCCTGCTGATCATCATCAGCGTCAGCCTGCTGGCGATGGCCTGGGGACGGGTGCGGCCCTATCCCGGTCAGGTGATCTTCAGCTACTGGCACTGGACGGACGACCGCCAGCTCTTCGCGCTTGATCTGGCGCAGCACACCGCCGCGCCGCTGACGGCTCGTGGGCGCTTCATCATGGATGTGACCGTCTCCCCACAGACCGGCGAACTGGTCTACGTGGATGTCAGCAGCGGCCTGCCGCAGCTCATACGGGCCGATGCCAGCGGCCGCCACCCGCGCCCCATCTCGAACCCGCGCCATGCCGATAATCACCCGGCCTGGTCGCCCGATGGCCGCTGGATCGCGTTTCAATCCGGGCGATCGGGCACGACGCAGCTCTATCTGATGGCGGCGTCCGGTCGTGCGGATGATCCCGACGTGCGCCAACTGACCGAAGGGCCATTCTTCAACGGCGAACCGGCCTGGTCGCCGGATGGCCGCTGGCTCGCCTTCCGCAGTGACGCGACCGGCACCGGCGAGATTAATCTGCTGGAGCTGGCGACCGGCCGGAAGCGGCAGTTGACCAACACGCTCTCCTGGGCGGAGCAGCCGGCCTGGTCGCCGGATGGGCAGACGCTGGCGTTCATGCACAATATGCCCGGAGATCTGCGTTTCATCATCCTGGTGGATATGGCCACGCGCCGCCATCGGACGATCACCCAGACGACACAACATGCGGAGCACCCCGCCTGGCTGCCGGATGGCCGGCTGCTCTTCGAGCAGATCGAGGGGCGTAAATGGCTGTTCGTCTATGATCCGGCCCGGCCCGGCCAGCGACCCCGCCCGCTGCCGATCGAGTGGGTGAGCGACACGGCGCGCACGGGCCTTGTCCCCGGCTACGGCGCGTCCGATGATCTGCTGGCCATATGGCGAAATTAATATATTACTATTATACTCAGCTCTCTATGACGTCACATTATCTTTACGAAACTATGAGAAACATAGACAATAGCGTTTCTCCATGCTATAGTTGGCGTACTCAAGCGTTTGTTAATCCTGTAACAACAACAGACCCCTGCATAAAAGGCAGGGGATCGTCATAACATAGTCTCTACATGGAAGGCGTAACACGTTGATGTTTTCTCCTTACGATTACCACAATACCTACAGCATCGTAGCCCGCGACCCCAACACCGGCCATATGGGGGTCGCCGTTCAGACGCATCAGGTCGGTGTGGGTCGTATCGTCGCATGGATGCGCCCGGGCTTGGGCGCGGTTGCGACGCAATCTCTGGTTAACATCAGTTATGGGCCGATGGCGCTCGCCATGCTGGCGGAGGGCCTCAGCGCGCCAGACGTCCTGACTGCGCTCCTCTGCAGCGACAGCAAAGCGCATCGGCGGCAGGTCGGCATTATCGATGCCAGTGGGCAGGTCGCAGCCCACACCGGCGAGGGCTGCATCGCGGAAGCGGGGCACTACGTCGGCGACAACTTCAGCGTCCAGGCCAACATGATGACCCGTCCCACCGTCATCGACGCCATGCGCCGCGCCTATGAGCGCACCGGTGGCGATCTGGCGGTGCGTATGGTCGCCGCGCTGGAAGCAGCCCAGGCCGAAGACGGCGACATCCGGGGTATGCAGTCAGCGTCGATCAAGATCGTCAGCGGCAGCCGCGATGATCGCGACTGGGAGACAGTCTTCGATCTGCGCGTCGATGAATCCGAGCAACCCGTGAAGGAGCTTAAGCGGCTGGTGACGATCCGCCGGGCGCAGTTGCTCGATGCGGAAGGCCATCGCCTGCTGGCAGCAGGTGAAACCGTCACCGCGCTCAACCGCTGGCGCGAAGCCCGCGAACTGGCCCCCGATCAGGAGGAGCTGGCATTCTGGCAGGGTGTGACGCTCACCAATACGATGCCCATGCCGGAAGCGATCAGCATCGCCGGACGCATCATCGCCCCGGTCTTCAAGGATGACCCCCGGCGCGACGAGTGGCTGGACCTCATCCGCCGCCTGGGGGCGTGCGGCCTCATCGAAGAGCCTGGCCGGGCAGATCAACTGCTGGCGGCCATCAGCGACGAATCATAACGACAGCGGGCCGGTAATCACCGGCCCGTTTGTTTTCTCCTGTTTTCAGCTTTCAGGCGTTCAGCGCACCTGCGTAATGACGAAGAAGGGCGGCCCCGCCGTCGCCAGACAGCCCGCATCAGGCGGCTGATCAGGATTCCGCAGGAAGTCCACCGCGATCCGCCGCGCACAGATCGACGAGAAGACCACCCCATGCCCCACCCCCGGCACCGTATAGACCGTGCTGCGGCTGAGCGTCTCCGCCGCGAGCGCGCCCCACGCTGGCGGCGTGATCGGGTCGAACTCGCCGGAGAGCAGCAGCGCGGGCACGTCGCTCTGGACGGGCGCATTTTCGATGGCCGGAGTCGGCATCGGTGACCAGCGCGCACACAGGTTGACGAGCGTCTCGCTGGTGTTGAGGCTGCGCGCCAGCAGACTGCTCAGTTGGGGGTAGGCCCGCCGCAGCGCGTCGAGTTCTTCCAGCGTGATGAAGTCGATCTCATCATGGCACTGCACCGCCTGATACAGCCCGAAATCAATTTGCAGGATGCGCAGGTCCTGCTGTAGCCCGGCGCGCGCGGCATTGCCGTACACGCCCGCGTCGATCTCATACAGCCAGCGCGGAATATTGCGGATGTTATCCAGGTTGTACAGCCAACTGAACATCCAGCTAAAGAGCCGGTCGCCCGTCAGCCAGAGCTGCGTCTCCGCACCTGTCAGGCTGTTGACCAGCCGCACTTGTTCTGGCTCCGCGTTCAACCGTTCGTACAGCCGCCAGAAGGTCGCCTCCAGGTCGGGATAGGCGCGGCCACAGCGCAGCGTATCGGCGGCGCAGGCGTCGAAGAGCACGTCAAAGGCGCGGTCGGCGTTCTCCAGATAGGCGGTGAACAGGTTCACCTGCAGCGGATAGACCGAATCAAGAATGACGCTGCGCACGCCCTGTGGGTCATCGCGCAGCAGCGTCAGCGCGAGGCGGCTGCCATACGACACGCCGAACAGGTTCCACTGCGCGATGTCGAGCGCCCGGCGCAGGTCGGCGATATCGGCGGCGCTGGCGGCGCTGGTATAGGCCGTCAGGTCGATGCCCTGCGCGCTCAACAGGGCGAAGCAGTCGTCAATGGCGGTCGCCAGCGTGGCGCGCTCCTCTGCAGGCGGCAGATTCTGCGTGATGGTGGCGACGACCGCGTCTTCGATGGTCGGGCAGGTCAGGCGCGGCGATGACGCCCCGGTGCCGCGCTGGTCGAGGAAGATAACGTCGCGCTCCCTGGCGAAGTTGAGCAGGTTGCTGAGGAAGAAGTTCGCCGCGTCCTGCGTGATGCTGCCGCCGGGGCCGCCCGGCAGATACAGGATCGGGTCGGGGGCCGGGTCCAGGCTGCGCGAGCGTATGATGACGACTGCCAGGTCGATGAAGGGGCTGGTCAGGTCGTCGCGCTGCTCCGGCACGCGCAACACCCCGCAGACCATCGCGTAATCCAGCGGCGCGGGCTGCGTGCAGGGCACTTCCTCGAAGATGGGGACGTAGCCCCCGGTGTTGGGTTCTGTCTGGGCGTGGCTGAGATCAGCAGCCAGCAGGCTTAGCAGGCCGGTCAGCAGCGTGAGCAGGGCGCGCGTTGTGCCCTTTGTCATGGTTCACGCTGATGCAGGTACGCGATGATCTGGTCATAAGCGTTGGTGTCGCGCTGGCGCTGCACGTCGAAAAGGTACTGAGTCGCCGTGGGGAACACCACGCGAATGCGCTGATCGCTGCTGCTGACGATGATCTTGGTCGCGGCGTCCAGATTGAGATAGTGGTCTTCGGTATCGCTCTTGCGTACCCGCACCCAGTGGCTCATGACTGTGCCCTCTTGTATAAACGTTCCATACTGCGATTGTAACGCGATCAGGGGCGGCGCGCTGGCCACCCCCTGTAATCAGTAACGTGGATGCCGCCGACACGGCGGGGCTGCTATCGGGGCACGTCGTACCAGCCGATGATGGGGCCTGTTGGCGCATCGAGCACCGTCGTCGAGAAGCTGGCGGTATCCAGCAGCACCGGCTGATCGCCCTCGCTGAAGGCAAGCTGCGTGCCATCCGGCGACCAGGCCAGCGCCGGTTGCCAGTAAAACGGCGTGTTGACGGCATCAGGATCGGGCAGTTCGCACAGATCAACCAGGCGCTGCCCGGCCAGATCAAGCAGCAGCAGCCGGTCGCCGGCCACCAGCGCGACGCTGTCACCCTGCGGGGCGGGCAGCATGAAATCGGGGGCCACATCGTCGGCGATGCGCGTCACGCTGACACCGTCGTCTGCCTCAGCGTCGAGCGTCAGCAGCACCAGGCTGAGCGCTTCCGGCGTCTCCGGGTCGAGCGCGGCGACGCTCAGCAGGCGCTGGTTATCCAGCCAGATGGTCGGCTCCTGCACGGTGAAGTCCGTCCGCTGCGCGATGATCGCGCCCTCAGCATCGTACACGCGGAACGCGAGCGTATCGACGCTGAGGCGCACGGGGCGATAGTAGGCGCTCTCATCCGGGGAGACGCGGCGCGCAACATAGCTGAAGACGGAGATCGGCTCTTCCCAGGGGATTGCCGCGTCGACTGAGCGGTCGATGGCGACCGGCGGGTTGCCATCCTGCCCCAGATACAGCATGCGTTCTTCATCCAGCCAGTAACCGGCGGGGAGTGATGCCGCCGTCGGGCCGATCTCACGATAGCGCCATTCTGTCTCCGTCGCCATGAGCGGCGTTGGCCGCGTGCTGATGAACCCTACCGCCTGCATGACGTAGCGATCGCTACCATCCGGCACGACGTCCGGCTCCGCAAAGCCAATCGGATAGGCGAACCACTCGCCACTGGGCGAGAACACGCCCGCCTCGACGAAATCTTCTTCCGTCACGGAGAGCACAATGTACGAGGTGGCGATGTCCGTACGCAGGCCGCGCAGGGCTTCCGGGCTGACGTTAAACAGGGTGCCTGCGAAATCCCAGGCGCTGCGCGGCGTTGATGATGGCAGGTCGCCCAGGCACTGCGTCTCCTGTGACCAGCCGGCACCGTCGCTGCTGTCCTGCGCCACCACTGGCGCGCTGATGAGAATGCCCATCAGGACCAGCACGGTTAACCCGAGTCCGAGCTTAAAACGTTGATGTGATCGCAGCATGCCGTTACTCCTTCCATATTGACTGGTGTAGGTTATCTGTATTTTAACGTGCTCACTGTTAAGAGACGTCATGATGCTGCTGCTGAATTGACTGATCCCGGCGGACTGTCTGGCCGGGTCCGGCTTATGGGGCGATGCGTATGCTGATTGAACTCAGCATATCACGGAGTTGGTTGAGATCGGGCCGGTAGGCATCAGGTGACAGGCCAATAGCTATCGGCACCGGGTCGCGCACAGGCGTCTGAAAGGCTGCCGCGCTGAGTGGGAAGATGCCCCGCAGATAAAATTCGCCGTCATCCGTCAGACCCTGGAAGATCAGCACGAGCTGTCGTTCGCTGACGGGCTGGCCTGGCTGCGTCAGTGCGGCGACGGTCATCAGACCATCCCCGGGCGAAAAGCGCATGTAGATCGGCGGCGTGAGCGGCGTCACCGGCAGGTCGAACAGCGGCAGCGTCAGCGCGTCGAGATCAGCGGGGCGTGCGTCCAGCAGATCGCGCAGGCGGCTGAGCGCGGCCAGCGCCTCTATCTGACCGGAGAGGCGCACATCGGCGGCGCGGTAGATCGCCAGCGACGGCGGCTCGATGTAGTTGAGCACGGGATAGTCGATCGGCTCCAGTCGCAAGTGCCGCACCGGCTGGCGGTCGCTGACGGGGACGACTTCCGCACTGATGGCAGAGGCGATCTGTGGGCTGTGGCGCAGCTCGAAGGCGTTTTCGTAGCGATAGATGAGCGTCACCGGCGATTGTGGCATCACGGGGGCGCTGGTCCACAGGCTGCGCAGCAGGTTATCAATGGGCGCGAGATCGACGGCCAGCGGCTCGGCATCCAGCAGGGCGCGCAGCGATTCATCGGCGGCGGCGCGGCGCGCAGCGAAATCGGCCTGCTCCGGGCCGAAATCCGCGCTGAGCGGCAGCAGGCTCTCCGGCAGCGGCAGCAGCCCCTGCAGATAGGTCTCGCCATCGTCGCTAAGCCCCTGGAACAGCAGGACGACCAGTGCGCCCGTCCCCTGCGTGGCCAGCGGGCGCGGCACCGTATCCGGCACCAGCACGATTACACGGCGCAGCCCGGCCCCGTCGATGAAGTCGATGACGGCTTCCTGCGCGCTGACGACCAGCCGCACGCCGGGGATATCCGGCATCAGCCCGGGGGCGAAGTCGTCGTCTGATGGATTCTCAAGGCGCTCGCGCAGCGCTTCCAGAAATTCCTGCGCGCCGCCGGTCATATCTTCAAGACTGTCGGTCGCATAGGCGGAGATCATCGGCAGTGCCGACCCGTAGGGATAGCCAATCAGGTTGAAGCGCCGTCCGGGCGGCTCATTGAGGCTGGGTTCATCCGGGTCGATATAGGCCGGGACGCGCTCCGTCTCCACCGATTCCGCCAGGCCCTGCGGGACGCTCAGGCGCAGGCTGTCGATCTGCGCATCGAGCGTGATGACTGGCTCCAGCCAGTACTGCTCGCCGAAGCTCTCCGCCGCCCAGCCGCGCATCAAGCCATAATCGACCTGCCACCAGCTATAATCCGCCGCGCAGATCGGCCCACTGACGACCATGATCTCCGCGCCGCCGGGCAGGATGTCGAGGATGGTGCTGTTGAGGCCGGGCGTGTTGCGCAGGTTGATGCCCGCTGGCGGCAGCACACGCGCCCGCTCACCCACGACCAGCCGCCAGGGCGCGCCACCCGTGCAGCGGTCGATCTGCGCGCTGGTGATGTTCACCAGTGGCGCAGCGACCAGCAGCACAGCGACCAGCAGCACACCCGCCAGCAGGGGCAGGTCAGCGGCGCGTGCAGTCTGTCGGACGCGGCAGGCAGGCTTCATGCGGTGCCCTAGCTGATCACGCCCAGGTCTTTGCCGACCTGCTCGAAGGCGGCCAGCGCCTGCTCAAGATCATCCTGGCTGTGGGCGGCGGTATTCATCACGCGGATGCGAGCCGCCCCCTGCGGCACCGTCGGGTAGCCGATGGCCATGGCGAACACACCGCTATCGAACAGGCGGCGGCTGAATTCGCGGGCCAGGTGGGCATCGCCCAGCATGACCGGCACGATCGGCGTCTGCGTGTGGCCGGTATCAAAGCCGAGCGTCTGCATCTCGCGCTTGAAGATCGCTGCGTTCGACCACAGCCGCTCGACCAGCTCGTCGGATTCTTCCAGCAGGTCGACAGCTTCCAGGCAGGCGGCCACGTCGGGGACGGTCATGGCGCTGCTGAACAGGAAGGGACGCCCGCGCTGCTTCAGCCAGTCGATGACGACCTGTTTACCCGCTACCACGCCACCGACCACGCCGAACGCTTTACTCATCGTACCGACTTCAATATCAACCTGACCATGCAGGCCGAAGTGATCGACGATGCCGCGCCCGCCCCGGCCCAGGACGCCTTCGCCGTGGGCGTCATCCACCATGATCAGGATGTCGTGCTCCTGCGCGACTTTGACCAGCTCCGGCAGTGGGGCGATGTCGCCATCCATGCTGAACACGCCGTCGGTCACGATCAGGCGGCGCTGATAGTCGGTCTCTTCCGCGATTTTGCGGCGCAGGTCGTCGGGGTCGTTATGGGCATAGGCGACGATCTTCGCCCGGCTCAGGCGGCAGCCGTCGATGATGCTGGCGTGGTTGAGCTGGTCGGAGAAGATGACATCGCCGCGCCCGGCCAGCGCCGGGATCGTCGCCAGATTGGCGGTGAAGCCGCTCTGTAGTGTGATGACCGCCTCCGCACCTTTGAACTGCGCCAGCCGCTGCTCCAGGCGATCATGCAGGCTCATCGTCCCGGCGATCGTGCGCACTGCGCCAGGGCCGATCCCATAGGCATCGATGGCGCGCTTGGCCGCTTCTTTCAGCCGGGGGTGATTCGCCAGCCCTAAATAATTGTTGGCGCACAGATTCAGCAGCCGCTGACCCTCAATGACGACGTGGCCATCCATCGGGCTGTCGAGCGTGCGTATGGCGTTGAAAAGTCCCTGTGCTTTCAAATCGTCCAGTTGTTCTTGCAAATAAGCTGTCTTTGAATCCGCATATGTTGCCATCGCTTTTTCCTTCGTGGCGCGTGTGGATTACTTTCATTATAGCCACAACGTTGGCCAAGCGGGGCAAAATCGCGGTGGAACTGTGCCGCCGACCCTGTAGAGAGGCCAGTCATCCGGGGCGCAGGCGACAAATGGCAACTGACAAAGCAGCGCGCTTGCCTGTAAACTGATATCGTGGCGGGCTGTGTGCGCAGCGTGCAGACGCCGGTTTTGAAATAGTTTATCTGACGAGTTCATGAAAGATGCTTTATGTCCCGCGAACCCATCATCCTGATCACCGGTGCCAATGGTGAGGTCGGGCATGGCCTGATACGCCAGATCGCGGAAGATGCGCAGGTGCCGGATGTCGTCGTGCTCGATCTGGCTGGCCTCGATCCGGCGCTGGTGCCCTACTGCCGCGAGGTCATCACCGGCGATATTCTCGATACAGCGCTGCTGGATGATCTGCAGGCGCGCTACGCCATCGACACGATTTATCACCTGGCCGCGCTGCTCTCCACGACCAGCGAGAAAATGCCGCTGAAGGGGCACGCCGTCAACGTGGACGGCACCGTTAACCTGCTCGAACTGGCCCTGCGCGAGCAATCCACGCGGCAGCAGCCGGTGAAGTTCATCTACCCCAGCTCGATCGCCGTCTACGGCCTGCCTGATCCAGCGAGCAAGGTCGCCGCCGGGGCCGTGCCGGAAGATGTCTACCTGACGCCCAACACCATGTACGGCTGCAACAAGCTCTACTGCGAGCAGCTCGGCCGCTACTATGCGCAGCACTATCGCCAGCTCGACCCGACCCCGCCGCTTCGCCTCGATTTTCGGGGGCTGCGCTTCCCCGGCCTGATCAGCGCCTTCACGCTGCCGACGGGCGGCACCAGCGACTACGCGCCGGAGATGCTGCACGCCGCCGCCCGTGGCGAGCCGTATGCCTGCTTCGTCCGGGCCGATACTTCGCTGCCGTTCATGGTCATGCCGGATGCGATCACGGCGCTGCTGCAATTGGCCGCCGCCCCACGGGAGGCGCTCACGCGCAGCACCTACAACGTGACGGCCTTCAGCGCGACCGCCGCCGAATTCGCCGCGATCGTGCAGGGCGCTTTCCCGGATGCGGAGATCGGCTATGCGCCGCACCCGGGCCGGCAGGCGATCGTCGATAGCTGGCCCGCCGATGTCGACGACAGCGCCGCCCGCCAGGACTGGGGCTGGTCGCCGGAGTACGATCTGCGGCGCGCCTTCAATGACTATCTCGTGCCGAGCATTCGCCAGCGTATGCAGCAGCCCTGACAATACAGCCCGGGCAGCCGCTGCATCGATCCTCTATCGATCCGCTGTCTATTCGCGTTCGGTGGGCAGACGTTTGGGCTGCGTGATCTTGCCGCTGCTCTCGCGCTGCGCCTGCAGCAGACGCTCGCGCTGCTGCGTCGTCTCGCGCAGATGCTCTTCGAGGTAGTTCTCGCCGAAGAGGAACTTCTTGTATTCGAGGATGACTGCCTCCGGTGGGCCGTCCAGGATGAGCTGCCCGCTATCGATCCACAGCATGCGGTCGCAGAACTCGCTGATCATGTCGATCATGTGGCTGACGATGATGACCGTGCGCCCGGTGCTGGCGATCTCCTCGATCTTCTTGCGCGATTTCGCCAGAAAGCCGATGTCACCCACCGTCAGCACCTCGTCGATGATCTGCACGTCGACGTCGAGCTGTGCGGCCACGCTGAAGGCCAGCCGGACGTACATACCGCTTGAGTAGAACTTCACGGGCGTTTCGATATAGTTGCTGACTTCTGAGAACTCCACGATGTCATCGAAGCGCCGCGTGATCTCAGCGCGGGTCATACCGAGCATGGCCCCGGCCATGTAGATGTTCTCGCGCCCGGTCAGCTCAGGATGAAAGCCGCTGCCGACTTCCAGCAGGGCACCGACGCGCCCGCGCAGTACGGCGCGGCCCAGCGTCGGCTTGGTGATGCGCGAGAGGATCTTCAGCAGCGTGCTCTTGCCTGCGCCGTTGCGCCCGATAATGCCGACGACCTGCCCGCGCTTGATCTCGAAGGACACGTCTTTTAGCGCCCAGTACGGCTTGAAGGGATCGGCGGCTTTTGGCGAAAAGCGATTGGGCATCACCGTGCTCAGCCCGCGTGCGAGCTGGCGATTGACGCTGTCCATCAGGCTGGATTGCCGCATCTTCTTCAGATGATAGTATTTGCCCAGATCATAAGCCGCGATGGCGATATCGCTGGGCGGCGTCGGGTCAGTCATGGGGCCTCCCTACGGCCTAGATGACGTCTGCGAAGGTGTTATGGGCGCGCTCGAAGAATGTCAGGCCGGAGATGACCAGCACCGTGATCATCACTCCCGATAGCACGAACATGCCAGCGGGCGGCGCAGGGATCCCCAGCAGCACCCAGCGGAACCCCTCGACCACGCTGGCCATCGGGTTCAGGCCGAGCAGTGCGCGCAGCGTCTCATTTTCGACGAGGGTTGACGGATAAATCACTGGCGTCAGATACAGGCCGAGCTGAATGAAGAACGGCACCAGCTGGATGACGTCGCGGTAGCGCACGTTCAGTGCGCCCATCCACAGGCCCAGCCCCAGCGCCGTAAATGAGGCGAACAGCGTCAGCACCGGGATCATAATCAGCGCTTCTAAACCGGGCAAAAAGCCGAACACCAGCATCATGATCAGCAGCAGGCTCAGCGAGACGCCGAAATCCACCAATCGGCTCAGCACGTCCGAGATGGGCAGCATGATATGCGGGAAGTACACCTTGCGGATCAGCGCTGCGTTGGCGACCACGCTCTGTGCGGCCAGCGTCAGCGAGCCGGCGAAGAGTGACCAGGGCACCAGCCCCGCGAAGGAAAAAATCGGGTAGGGTATGTCATAGGACGGCACCGGTGCCAGCGTCCCGAAGACGAAGCTGAAGACGATCATCGTGATGAAGGGCTGCAGCACCACCCAGCCCATGCCGAGCAGCGTCTGCTTGTAGCGCACTTTGATCGATCGCCAGGTGAAGAAGTACAGCAGCTCTCTGAAGCGCCAGATCTCGCCCCAATCCGGCCAGCGGGACGGCTCGCTGGTGATGATGATCTCCGGCAGGGCCTCGTCCGCGATCCGGGCGACCTCCTGCGCGACCTCCTGCGCGAGTTCTTCGCTGGCGTCGTCTTCGGTCTGGCTGGCGATCGCGCCGTCATTGCGACCGTTGACCGTCGCGCCGGTGGCGCTCGTCGCCGGGCGGTTATTCTGCTGTGATTCTTCAGACGTGGCTGATTCCATGAAAGTCTCGGTCCAACTCGGTCTTCTGTGGAGCGGCCCGGGGCGCGGGCGGGCGTATTATAGCGGCAGGCGGGGGCAAAATCTAGCAGACATCACGCAGGGGCACTGCGGGCGCGTGTCTGACGATTGCCTGACCAACGGCCAATGGCCATATTCTTCTGAAAAATAATCGGGTGTATACTGCATCGGTTGGTGAGCGACACTGCACGCTTCTGACCCCACTTGCCCGCTTCTGCACGTCCATGAACGAGGTATAAAAACTCCTATGACCGCTGCGCTTACGTCGCCGACATCGCCGCAGACGACCCTGACTGCGCCTGCCATCGCACAGATTGAGCAGGCGAACTTTCGCTATTTGCTGTGGGATATTGCCTGGTTTGGGTTGGCGCTGGCTGCGACGTCGCGGTTTTTGCAGTTTTACGCCATCCGCCTTGGGGCATCACCGATGGAACTGGGTTTGCTGGCGGCGCTGCCTGCGCTGGTGCTGATCTTCGCGACCGGCCTCAGTCAGTGGTGGCGTGCCTATTTCAGCAACAGCGTGGCGGCGGTCAACATCCCGGCGATCGGGCACCGGCTGGTCTTTCTGCTGCCGGTGTTTGCGCCCTTCTTCCCGCCGGAGTGGCGAGTACCCTGGGTGATTGCGGCGATCACCCTGCCAGCAGTGGCGCAGGGGGTGGCGTCAGCCGTCTTCCTGGTGATGATGCGCGAGACACTCACGCCCGCCCAGGTGACGCGCAGCTTCACGACGCGTGCCGTCGCCATGAATATCACCGTGACGGTCGGCGTGCTCCTGTTCGGCCTGTGGCTGGAGAAGGTGCCCTTCCCGGTCAATTATCAGGCGATGTTCGTCGTCGCCTGGATTGCCTCAATGGTTAGTTATGCCTATATCCGCCGCCTGAAGAGCATTGTGCCGCCGTTACGCCCGCGCGGCATCAAGCTGGACCTGCGCGGCCATCTGCGCGACCGGTGCTTTCAGTCGGTGGCGCTCATCACGCTGGTGACGCATGCCGCCTTCTTCGCCATCTTCGCCGTCATTCCGATCCAGCTTGAGAGCGGCCTGGGCGCGACCGAAGGCTTCCTGGCGATCTTCGGCGTGGTGGAACTGCTATCAGCGGCGGTGGCAGCCGCGCTGACGGCGCGCTGGATTGCGCGCTGGGGCAGTCGCAATGTGATTGTGCTCGGCATGCTGTCGACGGCGCTCTCCGCGCTGGTGATCGCGCTGGCACCTGATCTGAACTGGACGCTGCTCGCCGCCATGCTGACCGGTGCTGGCTGGTCGTCGGCGACGATCGCGGTGCTGGCCTACTATAGCGAGCGCACCGCGCCGGACGACATGGGCGCTTCGGTGCTGTTTCATCAGATGCTGTTCGCGGCGATGTTCGTCGGCCCGCTGATCGGCAGCAGCCTCGTCAGCGTGGGGCTGCCCGTCATCGTGACGCTGCTGCTGGGCGCGGGGATGCGTCTGTTCGCTGCCGTCGTGACGCGCACCGGTCTTACGCTCTTCGGCAAGCAGAAGGTCACGCCGATCTACAAGTAGGCGCAGTATGCCGGCTCGTGTCGGCATTTGTGTCATGCAGAAATACGTCTGATTTTCTCCCCTTCCAAACGGAAGGGGCCGGGGGATGAGGTCTAAGCCCCGTTCTTAATCCGTGATGTGCCCCTGAGCCACACGCAGCATCGTATGCAACAGCACGTTCGCGCCGTTTTCGATGTCTTCCCATGTGCTGTATTCTTTGGGGTTGTGGCTGATGCCGTCTCGGCTGGGGATGAAGATCATTGCGGTGGGGGTAATCGGGCTGAGGATCTGGGCGTCGTGTCCGGCGTAGCTGACGAGGCGTTTATGTTTGAGTCCCAGGTCATTACAAACGGTCTCGATCGTCTGCATGTAGCCCTCGTCCATAATGGCCACGTCGCGCCGGATAACCTGCTGGACGTTGACGCTCAGGCGATATTCGCGGGCGATGTCCTGAGCAAGCCGTACAAGCCGCGCTTCCATCTCGGCGAGAATCTGCCGGTCGTGGTGACGACACTCAACGCGCAGGCTGGATAGCGCCGGAATGACGTTGAACGTCCCCGGTTCGACGACGATATTGCCACAGTTGACGACGCCCTCCGGGTAATCGCGCTGCGACATTTCGTACATTTGCAGGATGAAGGCCGCCGCGCCCTGTAGCGCGTCGCGGCGCTCTTCGGTCGCGGTGGTGGCGGCATGGGTCCCCTCGCCATAGAAAGTATAGATGTAGGTGCTGCGTCCGACGACGCCGCTCACCACGCCGATGGGGATACCGGCTCTTTCCAGACGCGAGCTTTGCTCGATATGAAGTTCCAGATACCCCAGCAGGCTCTCTGGTTTGCGGCGTGCGCGGTGGACTTCAGAAACGCGGATGCCCGCCCGATACAGCGCCGCGCGGAAGGCGGCGTTATCCTGCTGGGCATCGCTGATGTGGTGCGGCTCCAGCGCGCCGCTGAGTCCCAGGCTGCCGAAGAAGCTCTGCCACCAGCCTTCCTCATCGGTGAAGTTGATGACTTCCAGATTGCAGGGCAGCGCGATACCGCACTCTTTGATCGTCCGCAGGCATTCCAGGCCAGCCAGCACGCCGAGCGCGCCATCGTAGATGCCGCCGTTAGGGACGGTATCCAGGTGGCTGCCGACGAGCAGCGTCGGCGCGTTGGGGAGTGGGCAGGGCAGCACACCGCTGAGGTTGCCGACTTCATCATCGCGGACAAATAAGCCCGCGTCTTCAATCTGATTCGCAAACCAGGCGCGGGCTTCTAAATCCTCGTTGCTGAGCGCGGGTCGGCTGACGCCGCCGGCCTGCGTCGCACCGATCTGAGCCAGGGCTTCCAGATCGGATTTAAGACGGTGACTGTTAATCTTCAGATCAGTGACAGGCATATACGGCGTTACGACCATTGTGATGCGACCCGCTCCAACTTGGTGGGGTTGGTAAAGCACCCTATCATGCATTTAAGACTTGTGCATTTAAGAGTAGATTATAAGCCTTAAATGACATCAGGCAACTTGTGTTAGTCTGGCGCTTAGCCAACGCTCAACGGCGTATCATCCGCACGGAGCGTTACACGGTGCCGATCAGGCGGCGCATGGGGTACGGCAATCGCTTGCATCCTGCTGCCCGATCGGCCAAAATCGCAGCAGCCCTGGCCGCACACCGCGCCAGATCACCAGAGATGAGGACGCGCCCATGCAGATCGCCTGCCATAGCTGGAGCTTCAACGACCTGACGCTGCCAGAGGCGCTCGGCACGATTGCGCGCCTCGGCTTCCGCGCGGTGGACCTGGGCAGCGGCGCGCACTTCAGCCTGAGCCGGGCCGTCAACACCAATACGCGCCGTGCCCTCGCTGAAGAAATACGCGGCGACCTGGCCCTGTTCAATCTCAGACTTGCTGATGTCTATGTGCTGCTGCCGCGCATCTCACTCAACGATGAGAACGCACGCCGCACCGATATCGCGCTGTTCAAGGCGGTGCTGCCCGTCCTGAAAGCGCTGGAAGCCCCCGGCGTGACGCTGTCGCCCGGCGTAATCCACCCGAAAGAAGACGAGGAAGCCCACGACCGCACCGTCGCCGCCCTGCGCGAGATGGTCGGCGCGGCGCAAAAAGTGTCGCTGCCCATCAGCATCGACCCGCACCTCGACAGCATGGCCAGCACGCCGGAGCAGGCCCTGGCGCTGCTCGATACAGTGCCCGGCCTGCGGCTCACCCTGGATTGGGCGCAGTTCGCCAGCCAGCGCATCAAGCCGAAGGATATCGCACCGCTGCTGCCGCATGTGCGGCATGTGCAGGTGCGACAGGCCGCCCCCAATCGTTTGCAGGTCCCCAGCGAGAAGGGCAAAATCGACCTGAGCGAGATGATCCAGATGCTGCGCGAGGCGGATTATCAGGGCAGCCTCAGCATTGAGCTGATGCCCGCCGGGCGTCACGGCGCGCAGGCTGTCCAGCCTGTTATGGAAGCGCTCGCCCTGCGCGACACCCTGCGCGAGATTCTGGCTGCGACAGCCCCGTGATTGATCCCGCTGTGCGCCCTGATTAATCATTGAAGCGCTTGGGTGCCTCTGATAGAATGACGCCAGGGCGCTTATGCGCCCATTTGATCGTATCAGCACACACCGGGACTCTGGCGGGTGTTGCCGCCCGATAAAGGCGGTCTTCAGGTCAGGGGAAGAACGGTGTGGGTGACTTAAACACCCTACGGAGATATCATGCCTTCTCAAATCACCATGCGTGAGCTGCTCGAAACTGGCGTGCATTTCGGGCATCGTACCACCAAGTGGAACCCGAAGATGGACGAGTTCATCTTCACCGCGCGCAACGGTATTCACATCATCGATCTGACGCAGACGCTGCGCAACCTGCATTACTATCATGACATGGTGCGCGATCTGATCGCCAATGGCGGCCAGGTGCTGTTCGTCGGCACCAAGCGTCAGGCTCAGGAGAGCATCAAGCTGGAAGCGGAACGCTGCGGCATGCCCTACGTCAACACCCGTTGGCTTGGTGGCACGCTGACCAACTGGCGCACCATCCGCAGCAGCATCGACACGCTCAAGAAGCTCGAGCGCGACCGCGAATCAGGCCGCTTCGCCCGCCTGACCAAGAAAGAAATGCTCATGAACGAGCGCAAGATCGCCAAACTGCAGGAGCGCCTGGGCGGTCTGCGCGACATGCGCCGCCTGCCAGACGTGCTGCTCATCATCGACACCGAGCGCGAGGACACCGCCGTTAAGGAAGCCAACACGCTCGATATTCCGGTGCTGGGCGTGGTCGATACCAACGCCGACCCGGATAAGATCGATTACGTCATCCCCGGCAACGACGACGCCATGCGCGCGATTCGTCTGCTCGTCAAGACGATTGCCGATGCCGTGATCGAAGGCCGCGCGATTCGTCAGGGCGGCGATTTCGAGGAAGATGTCGAAGATGAAGCGAACGTCGTCGATTACGAAGACGATACCCCGGATGAAGAACTGCTGGGGGCCAGCACGCTGCGCAACCTGCGCCGTCAGATGGAACGCGATCGCAAGGACGACGACGACGAGGAATAAACGGGCTACGCCCGTCGGCAGCATCAGGGCGACCAGTGCGGGCAGCCCGCTCCCTGGTCGCACCGGATGCCACCGCATCAGCCACCGTTTTACATTCACTGGATTCACTCAGTAAAGGATAGGACAACCCCAGATGGCTCAAATCACGGCAGCGATGGTGAAAGACCTGCGTGCCATGACCGGTGCCGGTCCGCTGGATTGCAAGAAAGCCCTGGAAGAGACGGGCGGCGATCTGCAAAAGGCCGCCGAACTGCTGCGCGAAAAAGGTATCGCCAAAGCCCAGAAGAAGCTCGGCAAAGGCCGCAGCATGAACGAAGGCGTCGTTGAAGTCTACCAGCACTTCAACAAGCGCATCGCCGTCATCGTCGAGGTCAACTGTGAGACAGACTTCGTCGCCAATACGGAGCAGTTCAAGACTTTCGCCAAGGATATTGCGCTGCACATCAGCAGCATGCGCCCGCAGTATGTGCGCCGCGAGGACATCCCCGCCAGCGTGCTCGATTACGAACGCGGTATGCTCATGCGCGCCGAGGACCTCGAAGGCAAGCCCGATAACATCAAGGAACGCATCGTCGAAGGTCGCATCGATAAGTTCTTTAAGGAAGTCGTCCTGCTGGAGCAGGAGTTCCTGAAGGACGATAGCAAGACCATCGCCCAACTGCTGGAAGAAACTGTCGCTGAAGTCGGCGAGAGCATCCAGATCAGCCGCTTCGCCTGCTATGCGCTGGGCGAAAGCGACCAAGAAGAAGGCGACGAGGAATAGTCCTTGTTACGCCACAGCAACCGGCGCACAAGCCGCGTTCGCGCAGGCGCGTTGCATTGGGTATTCAAAAGGGATTAGCCACTTCGGTTAATCCCTTTTTTGTGCTGAGGGATGGGTGCGGCCCATCCTAACACGAAACCAACCCAACGTTAGGACGGTTTTAGGTGCCCTGTGGTTGAATCACAGTGGCGGGCAGGCAGTACCCGACCCACCGCATGTGATCATCTGATAACCGTTGAGGACAAGCCCACATGGCATCACCAACCATCGAAGAACTGGTACACGCAGGCAGCATCGAGGACGAAAATGGCTTCGATGCCGCGTTAGAGGAGGATCCGCAGATGGTCATTAGCAAGGGCTCAGTACCTGGTTCACCGTACAGCCGGGTTATGCTGAAGATGAGCGGCGAGGCGCTCGGTGGCGAAAGCGGCTGCGGGATCGACCCGGGCAAGGCTGCGTTCATCGCCGGCAAGATCAAGCAGGTCTACGATCTGGGGCTGCAGGTGGGGGTCGTCATTGGTGGCGGCAACCTGTGGCGCGGCTCATTCGGGCAGGAAGTCGATATGGATCGCACCACCGCCGATCACATCGGCATGCTGGGCACGATCATGAACGGCCTGACCCTGCGCGACTCGCTGGAGCGGCTGGGCGTCCCGGCCCGCGTGCAGACGGCAATTCACATGAATCAGGTCGCTGAACCGTACATCCGGCTGCGGGCGATCCGCCACATGGATAAAGGCCGCGTCGTCATCTTCGCCGGTGGCACGGGCAACCCCTACTTCACGACCGATAGCGCCGCCGCCCTGCGCGCCAGCGAGATCGACGCCGACATCGTCGTCAAGGCAACCCAGGTCGATGGCGTCTACACCGCCGACCCCAAGAAGGACCCCAGCGCGACCCGCTATCGTCAGATCAGCTTTCAGGATGTGCTGGAAAAGCACCTCAACGTGATGGACATGACCGCCTTCACGCTCTGCCAGGAGAACAAAATCCCCATCCTAGTCGTCAACTTCTGGGAAGATGATCACCTGCTGCGGGCGCTGCAGGGCGATACCAGCGTCGGCACGCTCATCGATGACACCGTCGAGACGAGTCACGCGTAAATAATCAGGGGCACACTGTGCCCCTGTATCCCTCAAAGACTCTGAATTTACTGTCTCATGGCGTCATGCTGACCTCATGGTTTATTCGCTCGCCCCGCGCTTGTGACTTGGGGTGCGGCCGAACCAGAGCTTCGCCGTCGCCTGATCCCCCTAAGCGCTTTCCGCCATGATCTGATCGACGGCGCTGCCCAGGTCGCGCAGGGTGCGCACCATGAAAACTTCGTCCGCCTGAGAGGCGTAGAGGTGCATGTCGCTGTCGCCCGTGCCCCACTGACCGGCTGCCTCCGGGCAGAACCAGAACAGCCGCCGCGCCCGTCGCTGCATCTCGTTGTGGATCTCCAGGCGTGGATTATTGTAGTTATTGCGCCCGTCACCCAGGATAATAACCGTTGTCCGGTGGTCGATGGCGCTCATGTGATCATTCTTGAACGTGTTCAGGCTGTTGCCCAGATCGGTGCTGTAGTGGCCGGGTGGGTTCTCCATCATGACCTGGGCGACCGCTTCTGGCAGATCGCGCTCCGCAAGGGCCATCGTCACATCGACCATGTCATCAATGAAGATGAAGCTGCGCGTCCGCTGTACCTGATCCTGCAGCTCGTAGACCAGCGTCAGCAGGAACTCGACCATATAGCGCATGGACGTGCTCAGATCGCAGATGAGGACCAGGCTGGGCTTCTTGTGCCGCTTGCGGAAGTTCATCTCCATCGGGACGCCGCCATAGCGCATGTTGTCGCGCAGCGTCCGGCGCGGGTCGAACTGGCCGGTGTTCGCGCGCTTCTGACGCAGGGCGGCCCGCGTCCGCAGACGTGCGGCCAGCCGCCGGACCTCATCGCGCATGTCTTCGAGATCGCCCTGGCTGAGCCGGTGCAGCGGGACGTCCATCAGATCGGGGCGATCGCGTGGCTCGCGCTCCGCCATTTGCTGCGCCAGGTTTTGCCCGACGAAGTTGCTGATCTGCTCGCCCATGCCCTGCATATTCTCTCGCAGCATCTCCGCGAGTTGCTGCAGCGCTTCTTCGCTCATGCCCATTTCCGCAAGGGCGGCCAGCAGTTCTTCGAGCAGTTCTTCCAGCCGGCCCATGCCGCTCTGACGCATCATGCGCCGCTCGAACCAGCCGCGCTGATACATCTGGTCGCCGTTGGGCAGGCCCGCCCGCTGACCCATCTGATCAAGCTCCTCATCGCTGAAGCCCTGACCGTTCAGCAGTTGCTGCAAAAGCTGTTGGAGCGCGTTCTCGTCGCCCATCATCGCCTGCATCGCCTGCTGAAGCATCTGCTTCTCTTCGTCGGTCAGGTTGTCGTTGATGTTCTCCAGCGGTGGCTTATTGTTCTTGAAGAACAGAGGGAAGAAGTAATTAAACGTGGGCTGATCATGGTGTTCTTTGACCAGGGTGGTCAGCAGCGCGTTTTTGAAGTGCTGCATATCCCGGATGCCGATTTCCTCGACACCGCGCAGGGCGTCCTGGCTCTCCGCAACGCTGATCCGCACCCCGGCGGCCCGCAGCGCGCGGATGAATTCAACCATTCGCTTGTCCATAAGTGGGGGTGCCTCTCTCTACAATACAGACAGCATAGCCGATTTTCAAAGGCGAGACAAGCAAACCGCCCCGGCTCACAGCAACGGCTCAGATGCGGCTCAGGCGCGGATTGTGGCTCAGGCGTGGATTGCGGGGCAATCTCGATGTGTCCTTAATTGGTCAGGAGAATGGCTTCGTCCTAAAATAAAAGGGCGAAGCCACCGGCTGATACTTATACATTCAGTGAGGCAGCATGTCCCAACTCTCCCCGCGCCCCAGCGTTTACGTCGAGGTTCTGCCCAACTATGCGCCGCATCTGTATTTTGTGTGGGGCAGCAGCCCACAGCCGGCGGAAGTCGTCGCCGCATTTGATGACATCGTCGATCATCTGAATAATCAGGTGACGCGGGTGCATATCGTGGTTGATGTCCGCAGCGACCCGCGCTTCCCCCTCGGCACCACCCTGACGGGTGCTATCCGCGTCCAGCAGCATCTGCTCATGGGCCGCTGGCTGGTGATCGGCGCTAACTGGATGAGCGAGTTCATCGGCCGCACCATTACCAGCGTCGGTAAACAGAACGTGGAATGGTTCGAAGACGAAGAGAGCGCGCTCGTCTACCTGCAGATGCTCATCCGCGAGAGCCACCTATAGCGCCATCGACAGCGCCATCCACAGCGCCACCTTCTGAGCTGTCGTCAGTGACAGGTTATACGCCGACCCTACCCCACACCAGGGCTTCGCGTTACACTGCGGCCTGATCAATCCACGTCGCATCTCCCGCCGGAGGACCCATGTCGCGCCGCCCGCTGGCCCTGTGGCCCTACGCCCTGCTCATCCTGCTGGCGCTGCTCGTGCTGGCGCGCCTCGCCTTCAGCGATATGATCCTGGCCCGGGGCGATGGCGATGTCTTCGCCTACTTCTACCCCTACTGGGAAGCGCGCAGCGCTGCCTTCCGTGAGGGGATACTGCCGCTGTGGACCCCCGACCTGTTCATGGGCGCGCCGCTGCTGGCGAACCCGCAGATCGGCACGTTTTACCCGCCTAACTGGCTGGTGACGCCCCTCAGCGCGCCCGACGCCATCAAACTCAGCCTGATTGTTCACGTTGCGTGGGCGGCGCTGGGCGTTTTCGCCCTGTTCCGGCGACAGGGCGGCGGCATCGTGCCCGGGCTGGTGGCGGCGGCGCTGTTCGCCTTTGGCGGCGACCTGGGCGGCCACACAGAGCAGATTAACCAGCTTCAGGGGATCGCCTGGCTGCCGTGGCTGCTCCTCCTCTATGATCACATGGCCGATACGGCGTTGCCCTGGCGAGCGCGGCTGTTCTGGGGGATGCTGCTGGCGGCGGCCTGGGCGTTGCAGCTCTTCAGCGGGCACACGCAGACCGTCTTCATGAGTGGGGTGGCGCTGGCGCTGTGGGGATTGCTGCGCCTGCCACGGCCCGGCATCCGCCCGCTGCTGAACTGGCTGCTGCCCCTGGCGGGGGTGACGCTGGCCGTCATCGCGCTGAGCCTGCCGCAGTTGCTGCCCACCCTGGAACTCACGGGGCTATCGAACCGGGGCGGCGGCTTCAGCGTGCAGGCCGCGACAGCCTTCAGCCTGCCGCCGCATTATCTGCCGCGCGCCCTGCTGCCGAGCTATGACGGCCTGCTGTTCACGGAATATCTGGGGTATGTGGGTGTGGTCGGCCTGGGGCTGGCCCTGATGGGCGCGCTGCTGCCGGGCGTGCCCCGGCGCTGGCGCTGGCTCGGCCTGGTTTTCGCGCTGGTGGGCCTGGGCTTCGCCCTGGGGCGCTTCAACCCGTTGTACTGGCTGCTGGTCGAGCTGCCGGGGTTCAACCTGTTCCGGGTGCCCGCCCGCTGGCTGACCCTGTTCACACTCGGGACGGCGCTGCTGGCGGGCTGGGGCCTCGATGCGTTGCAGCGCGGTCAGCGGCTGGCGACCTGGCAGCTTGGCGGCATCCTGGCGCTGCTGACGGGCCTCATGCTCGGTGCCCGCTATATCCCGGTTGATCCGGCGGACGTGCTCGGCCTGGCTGTGCCGACTGCGCTCACGCTGGCGGCGTGGCTGGCCGGGCTGGTCGGCGTGCTGCTGCTGGTCGGGCTGGCGAGTCGTACGGACCTGCGGCGGCGCGTCGCGGAGCGAGTCAACCGGCCTGCGCCCTTCAACCCGGTGCCGCCGCTGGCGCTGACGCTGGTCCTCGTTGAGCTGCTGCTGGCGAGTCAGGTGCTGCCTTATAACGATCTCGCCCCGCGTGAGGTGGCGCTCAGGCCGCGCTTCACGACGAATCAGTTACAGGTTTATCAGGCCGACCAGACGCCGCCCGCCCGCCTGCTGAGCATCAGCGAGCGCAACTTCGACCCGGGCGACGTCGCCACGCTGACGGCGCGCTATACCCGGCTCGGCCTGGATGAAATCGCGCTGCGACATGCGCTGGTCGCCATCAAAAAGCAGGAGCTGCTCGCGCCCAATCTGCCGCTGACCTGGGGCGTGCCCTCGGTCGATGGCTTCGGCGGCGGCCTGCTGCCCACGCTGACGTATACGCAGCTCACGGCGCTGCTGCTGCCGCCGGGCACCTCCGACGCCGAGCGCGCCATCGATGGCCGCCTGGGCGAGCGTCTGGCACAGCCGGAATGTCGCGGTGCGTGTATTCCGCCGCTGCATCTGCTGCAACTGATGGACGTGGGCTACCTGATTACAGATAAGGTCTACGATATCTGGCGCGAGGGCGTCGCCTATGATACGGCGCTGCCTCAGCCGCTGACCGATATGACGCTGGCCGTTGATCCAGCTTTCCAGGCGACGGAAGCGCGCCTGCTGCTCTCTGAAGGGGGGGCGCTCGATGCGGCTGTGCTGCGCCTCAACGCAGGGGCGGAGGCGCTGCCACTGTCAGCGGCGCGGTCCGAGACGTTCGACGGCTTTACACTGGCGACGCTGGCCTTTCCGCAGCCGGTGACGCTGTCGCAGCTCACACTCAGCGCGAATATGCCCGAGGCCACGCTGCACGCGCTGACCCTCGTCGATGCGCGCACCGGCGACTTCTGGCAGGTGCCGCTCGGTGGCTGGGAGCGGGCGCTATCCAGCGATATCAAGCTGTATCGCCAGCCGAACCCGCTCGGGCGGGCCATGCTCGCGCGCGAGGTGCGCGTGCTGCCGGATAGCTGGCAGGGCAGCGAAGACGCACTGGCGATCATGCGCCAGCCGGATTACGACCCGGTGGCGATCAGCATCGTGCACGGCGGCGAGCCACTGGCGCAACCCGTGGCGGGCGGTACGGTGACGATCACCGAATACAGCCCGACGAAGATCACGCTGGAAGCTGAATCATCTGCGGAGACATATCTGCTGCTGCGGGATGCCCACTATCCCGGCTGGCTGGCGACTGTCAATGGCGAGCCAGCGCCGCTCTATCGCGCGGACATCCTGTTCAGGGCAGTGCCCGTGCCGGAAGGCCGCAGCACTGTCGTCATGCGCTTTGAGCCGGAGTTATGGCGTGGGAGCCTGCTGGCCGGGCTGGTCGCCTGGGCCTTGCTCATCGGTGGGTTGCTGGGATACGGTCTGGTGGGGCGGCGGCAGCAGTCGTGATGCCGTCGCGGTGCGCTGTACCTGCAGGCTCTGCTCAGTAATGCAGGTCTTGCAGTTGCCGCATTCATACAGCGCGACGTGCATGGGGATATTGGCGGAACGTGCGACCTGTTCCGGCCAGCTCTGAATACCGATAAAGCTGAAGAAGCTGGATTCTTTGCAGCTCGGACATTTGGAGACGATCGTATCAGGGATTGCTCGGAGGAGATTCTCAGCGAAGTCGTTCATAGCCGCAGATCCTGATAACCAGACCCTGTTAATATGAGTAAACAATTAACTTTTACACCAGGAAATCGTAATGTCAAGTAAAGACCTTAAGGTTTCGTGAGTTGCGCGGAGGCAATCAAGCAAAATAGGCAAAAAGTACCAGTGGGCCTGTTTCTGACAGAGGGAACTGCTCGGGTGAGTCATGAGACTCACCCGTTTTATTCTGTGGGTGTTTACGTCACTGAAAACGTATTTCTGATGGGTCTGCTCACGAAGACAGCGCGGATTGCGGCACCTGCGACAGCAGCTTGTCGATCACGTCCTGCGCGCTGTAGCTGAGCGTGCCCGGCCTGATGTAGTGGCCGATGTTGGGCAGATCGTCGCCGCTGGTGACGATGGCCGGTTCCAGGCTGCCATCACGCTTGACCTGCGGGAAGCCAGCCGCCGCGCCCAGTTGGTTACACAGGCACACGCGCCCGACAGTCTCTTCGCGCTCGCCGCCGCGCTTAACGTAAGTCTCGATAGGCTCCGCCGGGCAGCGATAGCCGATCTTGCCCTTATCATCGCGGTACAGATGCCGCAGGAAGCCCACATCGCAGATGCGCTCGCGCCGTGCGTAGACGTCCGCGTCGCTGACGGTGCCCGACACCTGCACCACCTTGAACGGGAAACCCGTTGGTGAGGCGATCGGGTCGGTGCGGACGCGCGCTTCGCCTTCCAGCACCTGCGCCAGCACGTACTCGCGCAGATGCGGGGCCATGCCGCTCTCGTCGCAATAGGCGAACGCCGTCCCGACCTGTATGCCAGATGCGCCTTCGGCCAGCGCCTCGACCAGCTTCTCCGGCGAGCCGTAGCCCCCGGCCAGCCAGAACGGCAGGCCCAGGTCGCGGAACTTCTGCAGGTTGATGGCGTCTTTCTCGGTATAGACCGGCTCGCCGTCTTCGTTAAACTGCATCTGACCGCGTGGCGGGGCGTTGTGGCCGCCCGCTGTTGGCATCTCGATCACGAAGCCGTCAATCGGCCCGTTGGCGCGCTTCTTGAGCGCCAGCGCCAGCACCACCGACGACACAATCGGCAGGAAGATCGGCTTCTGCAGCGGACCGGCGAGGTCGCTGATGCCCGGGAACACAGCCTGCGGGTCGAAGTGCATCATGACGTCGTCGTTATCGCCGCCGCCCATGATATCCAGCCGGTAGCTGATCGGCTGATGCGTCTTCAGGTTCTCCAGCAGGCCGGGCACCTGCATCGGGATGCCTGCGCCCATGATGACCACATCGACGCCCGCCAGCATCGCCCCATAGAGCGAGGCCATGTTGGGCATCTGGACTTTTTCCAGCAGGTTGATGCCGACCGGGTTGTCGTGGCCTTCCTTCGCCAGCCAGACTTCCACGAAATTAGCGATGACGGTAATGATGTTCAGATCACGCGGTGGGTTGACCGTCCACAGGGTCATCCGGTCATAAGGGGTGCCGGGCGGCAAGCCGCCTTCGACGTAGTATTTGTCAAGAATAGCCTGGGCGGCATCGCGGTCGGGGAAGGCCGCCAGCGCCCGCCTGACGTGTCCGCCAGAGTCGCCATCCTGTAAGCGTCCGACCAGCACCAGCGCAATGCCCGTGCCGGAGACCACGCCCAGTTGTCCCGCGCGGGATACGGCATTGGCGAGCTGCCAACTGCTGACGGCGACGCCCATACCCCCCTGAATAATCAGCGGTAGCTTCATTTCGCTACACTCCCTCTCATGCCTCTCTAACGTCTTTAGAGTAGCGCAAAGCGGCGCACGCGCCGCCATGACATTTGGCACCTTTCGCACGTTTGCATGTCAATTTCTTGGGATCAGGGGGTGTCTTCGCCGCGCATGAGCACGCGGCGCAGGGTGTAGAGCAGCTCATCCTGATCAAAACGCGATTTGACGAGGTAGGCATCCGCACCGGCTTTGAGGCCGGCTTTGCGCTGATGCGGCTGGCTGAGCGACGTCAGCAGGATGACCGGCAGATGCTGCGTATGCGCGTGCTGACGAATGCGCCGCGTCAGTTCGAGGCCGTCCATATGGGGCATTTCCACGTCGCTGATGACGACGTCGGGCACGTCGGGCAGGCTGTGCGCCAGCAGCGACCAGGCTTCCATACCATCGGTAGCGACCTGCACCACGCAGCCGACCGCCTCCAGGATGTTCTTCTCAAGCGTGCGCGTCGTGATCGAATCGTCAACGACCAGCACGCGCAGGGGGGCTTCCTGCGGGCCGCTGGTGGGCAGTGTGGGGCTTGTCAGCGTGGGCAGGGAATAGGTCGCCGCCTGCTGTAGCAAATCCGCGCCATCCAGCAGCAGGATCACCTGCCCGCTGCCGAGCAGTGCCCCGCCCGCGATGAAGGGCACGCCTGCCAGCTCCCGGCCCAATGGCTTGAGCACGAGATCCGCCTCGCTGATGAGCGCGTCCACCTGGAAGGCAGCGCTGCGCTCTGCCAGTTGCAGCACGACCACGGGCACCGGCTCCGGCGGCGCGCTGCTGACGCCCAGCAGCGCCCCCAGGTTGAACAGCGGCAGCCGCTGGCCGTCGAGGTGCAGCGTGGGGCGGCCCCCATCCATATCGAGTGATTCCGGGCTGAGGTGCGTCATGCGGGCGATGAGCGCCGACGGCAGGGCGAAATCCTCGCTGCCGACGCGCACGATCACGGCGTGGATGCGTGCCAGCGACAGCGGCAGTCGCAGCCGCAGCGTCGTCCCCTGACCAGGCAGGCTATCCACAGCGAGTTGGCCGCGCAGCCGGGCGATGGCCGTCCGCACGATATCCATGCCCAGGCCGCGTCCGCTGATGGCCGTCACCTGCTCCGCAGTGGAGAAGCCCGGCGCGAAGATCAGCAGGCGGATGGCGTCATCATCGAGGCTGGCGGCCTGCTGCGCGTCGATCAGGCCGAGCGCCTGCGCCCGCTGTCGCAGCCGGGCGACGTCCAGCCCGCGCCCATCGTCGCTGAGCGCGATGGCGACCTCGCTGCCGTGCGCCTCAACCCGCAGGCTGATCTGTCCGGTTGGCGGTTTGCCCAGTCGCTGACGCTCTTCGGGCGGCTCCAGCCCGTGATCGACGGCGTTGCGCAGCAGATGAATCAGCGGGTCCTTGAGCGCATCCAGCACCGCCTTGTCGAGTTCCACGCCGCCGCCGCTGATCGTCAGGGCGGCCTGTTTGCCCTGCTCGCGGGCGATGTCGCGCACCATCCGGGCGAAGCTGCCGCTGATATGGTCGAAGGGCATCATGCGCAGCCCGGTGACGTCCGTCTGAAGTTGATCGGCCAGCGCGGTGAGCTGCAAGGCGTCCTGGGCGCTGTCGCGCGCGAACTGGGCCAGCTCGCGGCCAGCCGCGCCGAGCTGACGCTCATTACGCTCTAAAAAGCGCAGCAGCGCCAGCAGCTCCGGGCTGGTGTCGGTTTCTTTGGTCAGGCGGCGCATGAGTCGCAGGTAGGAGGTGCGGACGGTGCGCCAGTCGCGCTGCCAGCGGGCGATCTGCTGGCGCAGCGCCTGTGACTGCCGGCGGCGCTCGTCGGCCTGCATACGCAGTACGAGCAGTTCGCTGCTGGATGCCATCAGCCGGTCGAGCTTGCCGACGGCCACGCGCAGCCGTTCGGCGTCGGTCGGGCCGGGGGGCGGCTCCGCGTCGGACCAGTGCGGCGCAGGCTCGCTGAAGGTTGCTTCGCTGGCGACTGCTTCGCTGATGGCACGGGCGCTGCTCTCTGCGGCCAGGTGCGCGCCCAGCGCGGCATCGAGCGCGGCCAGCACCTCGTCCGTGACGCTGCTGCCTTCCAGCTCCGCCTGGATTACGTCGAGCGCGTCGTAGATGCTGTCGGCGACGTTGGGCGACAGCGTCAGCGTGCCCGCGTGCGCCTGACCGAGCAGGTCTTCCAGCCGGTGACTGATGCGCTCCACCCGCTTGTAACCCACTGCCCGCGCCGCGCCCTTCAGACTGTGGGCCATGCGGTTCATCTCGCGCAGCAGCGCGGGGGCCGGGGCATCCGGCGACATCTCGATTTGCAGCAGGGCGTCATTCAGCGCCTGCATAATATCGTCGGCTTCTTCACGGAACAACTGCAGCAGTTGTGCGTCCGCGTCCGTCATGCCATCACTCCCGATACGCCCGGCCTCAGCGGTCGATGGCACACGCTGCCATCACACCGCGCTCGCGTCCGCGTCGCTAGTCCTCGTAGAAGAAATAGTCGAACGTCGCCCGCCACTGGACGTAAGCGCCGTTCACACCATCGCCAAAGCGGATCGTAAACTCGCCCGAGCGCGGCGCACCACTAAAGTTGTACTGGATGAAGTTGTACGGCTGCGGGTAACACTCGCGCACGCTGCCATCCGCGAAGACGACCTCCGCGTATTCGGCCCCTTCACCCGTACACTGGATACTCAGCCGGAAATCGGCAGGTTCCGCTTCGCTGTAGTTGACGAGGTTGTAAGACACCGTGTCCTGCTGGTCGCCTTCCGGGTAGGAAATAGCCCCATTGAGCACGACCGGCAGCAGGCCGAACAGGTCAATCGGCACGCCACGGAACTCGTTATCGCCTGCGACGGGCCGCGTTGGGGTGGGCGTCGGCGTCGGTGGGATGGGCGTTGGCGTGGGCGGGATAAACGCGAACGGCAGGTCATCACACGGCCCGTTCAGTTCCAGCACGGAGCGCGCCAGCCAGGCCATCAGCCCGCGATATTCGATCTCATACCAGCCATCGCTGCTGCGCCCGGTGACAGGGACGCTGTCGCCCGGGTCCAGGCCGCCGATCACATCGTAGATGGTCCCCGGCCCCTGACGCACGTTCACGCGCAGGTCGTTGGTGATCGTCGCGGTGCACCGGGTCGGGTCAATGCTGCCGGATGATCCGCCGGAGGAGCCTGGTTCCTCAGCGGCGGGCAGCAGGCCGGCGACGGGCAGCAGGGCGACCCGGTTGGGATTGGTCGGCTGGGGTGGCTCCGGTGCGGCGGCGGGCAGCAGCAGCCCATCCAGCGGCACGCCGACCGTTTGCCCGGCCTGCGCGATCTGCGTCACGCCCTGGCTGGTGACGGCTACCTGTCCCTCAAGCGTGCTGAAGCGCAGCCGCTGCGTGCTGACATCCGGCTCAACGAAGACGGTCGAGCCAATGCGGACGTCAATCTGATTGATCGCCATCTCAATCTCGCCGACGCCGTCCGGCGTCTGGATGAGCAGGCCGCTGTCGGGTGTGTCGCCGCACTGCGTCCCACCGAGGCCGGGCCGCAGGTAGATCGACTGCATGGGGCCATAACGACTGGACGCGCTGCTATCGAGTACGCTGCCGTCAGCGATCTGCATCGCGCCGAAGACAAGCATGGTCACGTTCTGGCCGGGCAGCGCTTCCGGCAGGTTGGCCTGCACCTGCATCAGCGCGACGCCCCAGCGCCCCGCCGTCAGGTCCATCGGGCTGAGCGTCATACCGCGCACGTCCGTCAGGGCGAGCAGGTCGCCGAGCTGCTCAAAGCGGAAAGTGCTGAGATCGGCGGCGCTGGGGTTCGGCTCGGCTTCGACCAGAATATTGCCATAACACACCTGATTGCGCCCGGTCGCCGCGCAGATGTCGTCGAGGACGTCCGTCACGCTCTGCATGAGCGCGGCGCAATCCGTGCGGGTGTCGGTGGGCGGCTGTATCGGCGGGCTGCTGGAAGTGCCATCCAGCGACAGGCGCACGTCAAAATCGCCGATCTGCCCGTTCGCGCTGGTGACCTGCAGGATATACATTCCCGCAGCCGGCAGCCGGTAGCTCTGGTCGATGGTGGCGGTCTGCGCCGGGTTGACGCCCGCCAGCAGCAGGACGCCCGACGCATCAAACAGGCCGAACTGTACGCGCAGGGGGTCGGTGCCCGTCAGGGTGATCGACGCTGTCTGCCCGGCGTTCGCCTGAAAGCTGTAGATGATTTGCGGCTGCTCAGCGGTGATGGTGCCCGTCTGCGGGGTGTTGGGTGTCAGGGGCATCTGCGCCTGTACCGTCGCCGTACCCGGGGCGAGGACCAGCAGTGTAAACAGGGCGAAAATCGCGACGAAGTACGGTGGCATTCTACGGAAGGTTCGTATCACAGCAGGTCCTCTTTAACAGTCTATGGAATAAAACACAAACTCAAAAACGAATTCAGGACGCAGTGCGTCAGGGCTACTGAAAGCGCAGGTTGCTCAGGACGTCGTTCAGGTTGCGGGCGACTTCGCGCAGGCGCTGCACGCTCGATTCCACCTGCATCGTCCCGCTGACCGTCTCGGTGGTGGCGTGCTTGATGGCGCGCATGGCGCTGGTGAGCTGGTCGACGCCGGTCGTTTGCTGGCGCGTGCTGGCGGCGATCTGCATGGCGGCCAGCGCGGCGTCCTCGATGGCGCGGGCCAGATCGTTGATCGATTCACCGGCTTCTTTAGCCTGCTGCTGGCCCACGTCGACGCCCTTACTGCCTTCTTCCGTCACCATGACGGCGCTGTTGGTCGCTCGCTGAATCTCGCCCAGGATTTCGCGGACCTGTACGGTCGCTTCGCGGTTCTGGTCCGCGAGGTTGCGCACTTCCATAGCGACCACGGCGAAGCCCTTACCTTCTTCTCCGGCGCGGGCGGCTTCCACACTCGCGTTAAGCGCCAGCATACGCGACTGATCGGCGAGGCTGGTCACGGTGGCGATGATCTCGCCGATCTGCTGGGTGTGCTCGCTAAGGACCAGGATGTTATCGGCGATGTCCTCCACGCGGCGGCGGATCATCTCCATGCCGTCGAGCGTCTCGCGGACCGCATCCAGGCCGCGCCGGGCGATGTTCACGGAGACCTGCGCCGTCTCCGCGACGCTCTGGGCGCGTTCGGCGGTTTCGGTGACGGTGGCGCGCACCTCGTTGACGGTGCCGGTTGTCTGTGTGACGACGTCGTCCTGCTGGTTTGCCATGTTGATCTGGCGGGCGGTCGCATCGAGGATGTGTTGCGTATCGGTATCGAGGCGGCGCAGCGCCCCGTTGACATCGCGCACGATGGCTTCCATGCGATCCAGCGTGACGTTGACGCTATCCGCGAGCTGTCGCAGCAGCAGACGCTCATGGTGGGGCAGCGATTCCGGCGGGGGTTGCAGGCGCTGGCGCAGATCACCAGCGGCGACGCGCGTCAGGGCGGCGGTGTACACGCTCAGGACGCGGTTGGTGCGCTGGATGGCCTGCCACTCATTCAGCCAGCCGATCCCCCAGCCCAGCATCAGCGCCAGCGGCACGCTCATCAGCACCCAGATTTCCCCTGGGTGGCGTGCCAGGACGACCAGCGCGAGGATCAGGACGGGCAGGCCCGCCGCCACCGCTGATGACAGCCCCTGCCGGCTGAGCAGGATCAGGCCGGGTGGCAGTTGGATGCGCTCCGGTGCGGGTATGGGTTTCACAGTCGATTCGCTCATGGTGATGCGTACGCCTGGTCTGTTTAAGGTCGGTATGCGGATTCTGTCTGTGATCTGCTTAGCTGATCTGCTTATTAGTGTACTCGACTTTGGCAACCGTGGGGTTGAGGCTGGCGGTAGTTTCTGGCCGGATAGGTTTTACAGTGTAAAATTTTTTCATCTTGTACTCATCTTCGATAGTTGACAGGATTGGCTAAACACTGTTAAATTAACAGTGTAAAGTGAATCGCGCAGCAGCACAGCAGAGGACGCCAGCATGCCCCGCACCGCCCGCCCAGACCTTCAGGAAGAGACGCGCCAGGCGATCAAGGCTACGGCGCGCACGCTCATGCGGGAGCAGGGCACGGCGGGGCTGTCGATCCGGGCGATTGCACGGGCGATGAACATCACCGCACCGGCGCTGTATCACTACTACACGAACCTCGACGCGCTGCTGACTGATCTCATTGTGGATGCCTTCAACGCCAGCGCCGACGCGCTCGAAGCCGCGCTGCACGCCGACCCGCAGGCCAGCCCCGCGCATCGGCTGGCGGCGCTGCTGCACGCCTATCGCGGCTGGGCGCTGCGGCACCCGGTGGAGTTCCAGCTCATCTACGGCAACCCGATCGCAGGCTACAGCGCCCCGTCAGAGATCACGGTGCCGGTGGCATCGCGCACGCAGGTGCTGTTCGCCCAGGCGCTCGACCCGCTGCTGCGGACTGGCGGCGCGCTCAACCCGGCGCTGACGCACGTCCCGCCCACCGTCGCCGACCATCTCGGCGCGGTGCTGGCTGCGGGCGGCTTCCCGTCTGAGGCGCTGCACCCGGCTTACCTGGGCATGCTGATCTGGGCGCAGGCGCACGGCCTGGTCATCCTGGAACTGCACGAGCATCTGCCGCCCTCGCTGGGCGACGTCAGCGCCGCTTATGACCAGTTCATCGCGGCGACCCTGGCCCAACTCGGTGCCTCACCCTGATACGTCACTGCTGAAGCGCTGCCTCTGATCTCACGTCCCTGATCACATCGCACACGATCACAACCGAATCAGCGTCGTGCCGGTGCCAACCGTCACCGGGCCGGTTTCACTTTGCAAGCTGCCGGTCATCTGCCGGTAACACAACCGAAAACACAATTACGATGGAGATACAACCATGAGCAAGCTGCACGTCATTTACGGAACGGGGAACGTGGGTAAGGCCGTCATGCAGGCGCTGCTGGATCGTGGGCAGCGCGTGCGAGTCGTCAACCGCAGCGGGCTGGCCGATGCGCCCGCCAGCGTCGAGCAGATGCGCGGCGACGTCCTCGATACGGATTTCGCCCGGCGGGCCGCTGAGGGCGCGGACGTGATCTACGCCACGCTGAACGCGCCCTATCACAAATGGGCGGAGGTGTTCCCGAAGTTGCAGGCCGCCGTCGTCGATGCGGCCCGCAGCGCCGGGGCGCGCCTGGTCGTCCTGGATAACCTGTACATGTACGGCGATCCGCAGGGCAAGCCGCTGACAGAGGAGACGCCCTACAACGCGCACACGCGCAAGGGCAAGGTGCGCGCACAGATGGCCCGCGATCTGATGGCGGCACACGCACGCGGCGATGTTGAAGTGGCCGTCGGGCGCGCCAGCGATTACTGGGGGCCGGGCGTTCAGCAGTCGATGATTACTGGCGATATGGGCGCGTTCACGTCCATGCTGAAGGGCAAGACGGGGGCCGTCCTGGGCGACCCGGACGCGCGGCACACCTACAGCTACGTCCCGGATGTGGCGCGCGGACTGGTGAACCTGGCCGAGCATGACCGCGCCTTCGGGCAGATCTGGCATCTGCCAACCGCGCCGACCGGCACCACACGTCAACTGCTGGAACGGCTGGCCGCTGCGGCTGGCGTCGAGCCGAAGATCAGCGTGCCGCCGCGCTTTATCCTGCGGCTGATGGGCCTGTTCAACCCCGGCCTGCGCGAGCTTCTCGAGATGCTTTACGGGTTCGACCACGATTTCATCATGGATCACAGCAAGTTCGTGGCGGCCTTCGGCGATCTCAGCACGCCGCTGGATGTGGCTGTGCGCGAAACCGTCGCCGCAGAGCGCGCCCGGGTGCGTGGAGAAGCGTAAGCCGTCACCGCTCAGCGGCAGATTGCGACGCTTAGCTTCCGGCAGTCGGCCAGAGTGGTGCAAGCCAATCCACCAGCAGACCGGCGAGCGCCGCGTTCCCGCGCGGGTTGAGGTGCATATCATCGATGTGATACAGCGCCTCGCCCGCCCGGGCCAGCTCTCGGAAGTCCTCGGTCGGGTCGTAGCAGGTCAGGTCGAGATCGGTACACAGGTCGCGCATGGCCGCCCGCGCCGAGGCCAGCCGAGCGATCGTGTCGTCACCGAGCACGGGCGCGGTCAGGTGCGCGTAGACTTCCTCCCGCGTCGGCATCAGCACGACGACCAGCTCACCGCCCCACGTTTCGATGAGTGCCTGCGCCTGCTGGAACGCCCCGCGCGAGAGGTCATAGCCGATCTGGTTGGCCTCGCGGGACATATCCAGCGCCTGCTGCTCGTACAGCCCGCCGAACTGCAGGACGTGTTCGTTATCCGGCCCATAGCGGAGGGTGTGCGGTTTGATGAACAGGGCTTCTTCCGCCGGGGTGCCCAGGTAGCGGCCTGCGAAGAGCGTCTCCAGGACGGCGTAGAGCGCGCTGTTAGCCCGCAGCCACGCCGTCTGAGTGTCGTCAGCGGCGGCGCTGTCGCCCCCGGCTGGCTCCACCGGCGCGATCTCGTCGCGGTAGACGGCCAGACCGTAGTCTTCGTTGAAATCATTGCCGAAGAACTGCCAGATCACCAGCGGCGGCTCAAGCGGCGCGCCGAAGTCGCGCAGGATGCGATAATGGCTGGTCGTGCCGGTCACCGGCTGGCTGAGGTTGACGATGCCGCGCTCTGTCTGCTGCGCCAGCAGATCAACCCAGCAGTCGGCGCGTTCCGTAAAGCACAGGCCGAAGCTATCGCCGACAACGACCGCGTCCACGAAGAAATCAACCGGGTCCGTCCGGAAGCCAACGCCGCCGCCCTCCCACAGTTCGATGGTCGACAGGCGGAAGGTCACCAGGGGGCTGCCGTACTGGAGGCTGTCCGTCAGGCCGGGGCGCAGCGCATAGCTGAACTCGCGGTTGCGCTCCCAGGCGGGCGACCAATCGGCGGCATAGGGCTGGCCGGTGGTCACATAGCGGGCGGCTACGCCGATCTGCCCTGGCAGATTGGGGGCCAGCAGCCGCAGCCCGATTTCCAGTACAACGACCATGATGAGGGCATAGACCCCGATCAGGGCCAGCAGCCGCCCGATACCACGCATACAGCGCTCCTGATTTCATAGCGTATTTCATACCGTTCGCAGCGCATTATGGCCGATGCGGCGCGCTCTGCAAAGGTCACAATAGGCCGTGGGGTTGACTTCCTGCAGCCCATGATCGCCGGTCGCAGGACTGCGACCCTATACGTTTATCCGCCTTCTGGCCGACCCCTGCCCCTGGAGAGGGGTTGGGGCGAAGTCCGGACGGGCAGCGACAGTTCGCAGGCCGGACGTGGGGCCAACGAAGTTGACAGTCTCACCAGTTCACTCTATACTGCCCGTGTTCATTTTTGAGTTCACCACACGCTGTGGTTGCCGTCGTGGCTGGACCGCGGCCCTTCCCCGGGCAGTGCCGCCCCACACCGATCCGCAGCAGCACGTTGCTTAAGACGTCGATTGCATTCTGAGTCAGTTGCGGTGGACTCGGCATCCGCCAGGGAGGTTCATCCATGCAGCAGGGGAACGACCCATATCGGTTGGTCGTCCGGCGCGGACCGCAGCCCAACCAGGTCTATGAGCTGAACAGGGACATCATTAACCTGGGGCGCGACATCACCAACGATATCGTCATCAACGACCGCGAGGTCAGCCGCCATCATCTGCGCCTGACCCGCAGCGGGAACAGTTACACCATTGAGGATACGGGCAGCACGAACGGCACCTTCGTCAATGGTAAGCGCGTCACCGGTGCCACCCCGCTGAAGAACGGCGACATGATCGGCCTGGGCGAAACAGTGACCCTGGGCTTTGAGCAGGTGCGCCCGGATATGGCCGCGCCGACCGCCTCATCCCCGCCGCCCGGACAACAGCCCGTGCCGCAGATGGGGCCACCGCCCAGCCCGGCTGCTCCGGCGGAGCCAATCTCGCCGCCGTCGCCGGCCCAACCCCCCATCGAGCCGTATCGCCCGCCACAGCAGCCGGGATACCCGCAGCAGCCCGCCGCTGATCCGTATCAGCCGCCGCAGCAGGGCGCGCCGCAGCAGGGCGCACCGGGGCAGTACCAGCCGCCGAGTTATGATCAGTCTGGCTATGACCAGCCCGGCTATGGTCAGCAGCCCGGCTACGGTCAGCAGCCCGCGTATGGCCAGCAGCCCGCATACGGCCAGCAGCAGGAGGGCTACTATCCGCCCGGCGATCAACCCGGCTACTATCAGCAGCAGCAGCAAGGGTTCGGCCCGCCGCCGCCCGGCTACGATTATGACCCTTACGCTCTGCGCGAAGACGAAGGCGGCACGACCGCCCGCTGGGTAGTGATCGGCTGCGTGGGCCTGATGGTCTTCTGCTGCTGTATCACGATTGTGGCCGCCGTCGCCGTTGATCTGCTGTGCCTGTACGACAGCATCCCCTTCCTGAGCGAAATCCTGACCGCGATCGGCCTGCCGCCGAACTGCTAAGCCACACCCTGAGAAAGCACCAGGGCGGGAGTATTCCCGCCCTGTGTCGTTAATGGGCTGATCTCATCCCCCGGCCCTTCTTCACCGCGAGAGGGGTTGGGCTGAGGTTGAATCACCCCAGGATGCTTCCCTCACAGGACCTGACCATCCGCGCCACGGGCGAGGAAACGGCCCGCCCCCTGTTCGCCCAGCCAGCGGTCACCGTCGATGATCATGCGCCCCCGCAGGAAGACTTTTTCCGGCTTGCCGCGTACCTGCGTGCCTTCGTAGCAGTTGTAGTCCGTCTTCATATGATGTGTCTGTGCGCTGATGACGTGCTCCGCTGCCGGGTCCCAGATGAGGATGTCCGCGTCAGCGCCGGGCTGGATGGCCCCTTTGCGCCCGGCCAGGCCGAAGATGCGCGCCGGGTTGGTGCTCGTCAGCGCGACGAACGGCGAGGGCGTCAGCCGCCCGCCGTTGACGCCGTGATGCCACAGCAGCAGCAGCCGATCCTCGATGCCGGGCAGACCGTTGGGCACCCGGTCGAAGCGGTCGCGGCCCAGTTCCTTGCCCGGTCGGCGGTAGGTGGGGTCCTGTGCTTCGTAGGCGTCCCACGCGTGATTATCGTGTGTGGCCGCCCACTCCTGCCACGGGCCGACGCCACCCTCCCACCAGAAGTCGCAATGATCGGTGGCGACGACCTGTATCTCGCCCAGGCGCGCCGCACGCCACAGCGCCTCCTGATCGCGCTGTGTCCGCAGCGGGGGCGAACAGATGTAACGCGCCGCCTCGAACCCGGGACGGCCCAGGTGCTCCTCTGCGGTCAGCAGAAAATACTGTATACACGTCTCGCCCATGACCGGCAGCCCCTGTCGCCGCCCGCGCCGCAGTGCCTTCAGCGCGCCGTCACAGGTCATGTGGACGACGTAGAGGTGCGCGCCAGTCACACCGGCCATCATGACGGCGCGGTTAGTCGCCTCCGCCTCGATGCTGGCCGGGCGAGAATCCGCATGGTAGTTCATGGCCGTCTTGCCTGCCGCCAGCAGATCGCGGCGCAGCAGCGCTTCGGCGTCGCCGTTTTCGCAGTGCGTCATGACCAGCATGTCATGTTGCTGGCAGACCTGCATCACCTTGTAGAGGCCCTCATCATCGATCATGAAAGCGCCCTTATAGGCCATCAGCAGCTTGATCGTCGGGATGCCTTCGTCCAGCATCGCCGGGATTTCAGCGAGTACCTCATCACGCGGATCGACCACGGTCATGTGGAAGCCGTAATCAATGCTGGCGATTTCCGCCTTGCGCCGCCAGATCGCCAGACCCTCCGCCAGCGTGCCGCCGATGGGCTGGCTGACGAAATCCATATGCGTCGTGGTGCCGCCAAAAGCCGCCGCCCGGTGACCGGCATCATAGCCGCTGTTGGCACCCGTCTCAGCGACGGCGAGGTGCAGGTGCGTGTGTACGTCGATGCCGCCTGGCAGCAGCAGCCGGTCGGTGCAGTCGATGCGCGTGTGGCCATCCGCCGGGAGAGCCGCGCCAATACGTGCGATCTGCTCCCCCTCGATCAGCACATCGGCGGGGAACATGGCCGAATCGGTGACGACCGTCCCGCCCTGTAGCAAGGTTCCCACAGTGGTTCACTCCTTACGTGTATAACATGGGTGCAGTTTACGACGCCCACCCGCAAAAACACATCGGACAACATGCCGTCCCGAGAGGGCTTTGCCTGATCCCCCGGTCCCTTCTTCTGGATAGGGCTTAGAGATGTACACGGTTTCACTCAAGGTCCGTCGGGAGCCGTTGAAGCAGGCTGCCGCTGCCGGCGATGATCCGCACCGGGCGTACATGCGTCTCCACCTGATAGAGCCTCGTATGCTCCGTCAGGGAGGCGTAAGCGCCGGGGAAGCGCAGGATCGCCTGACCGACGAGGCCCGTATCCAGCATGAGCTGCAGGCACTCGTCGCGCTCCATAATGCCAAAGCTGACGCTCTGCCACGTCACCGGGCATTCGAAGTAGGCCACGTCGGAAAAGAGGAGGAAGAATGCCGGATGCTGATGCTGATCCTTATAGACGCGCAGATACAATCGCGAGAGTCGGCTGTGATAATGGTAGACCTGACAGCGATAGCGCTCAGGCTCGGTGATGTTGAAGATATTGATCGCACCGGGTTCGGATTTAGCCATGCTGAGTCTTGCTCCATCGCTTGTGGTGCATGTGAAAGTGACGCGGCCCGACGTCAGGGGGTGGCGCATCACAGTTGCAGTATACCCGGTAGTATACCCGGTTTGGGATGTGTCAGTTGACCTATCAGGTGGCCTATCAGGTGGCCTATCAGAGGAGCTATCAGGTGCCTGTATGACCGGGTTTGGATCGCTTCAGTCCGACGCGCCGCCCACGGGCGAGACTTCCAGCGCGGCCTCCGGGTTGGGGTTAAAATCCGGCGGCGCGATCCGCTGGGGTAGCTGCGTGGTCGTCAGGCTGCCCAGACGGTAGCCGTTGACCTGGAAATCTGCGAAGACTTCCGGCAGCAGCACATCGAGCCGTTCCAGTTCCAGCGCAGGCAGACTGATGTTGATGCCGAGCAGTCCGCCACCTTCGCGGACGTGCGGCGGCAGCACCAGCGCGATCACCAGACTGACGTTGCCATCGCCGCTGTTGAGCAGGTAGTAAGCGGCTTCGGCATCGCCCCAGCGAAACGGCGTGGGCGTGCTGGTAGCGGCGGTGTGGCGCAGCGTCGGCGCGCTGAGGATCTGTTGCAGGGTGGCTTCGAGTGGGGTCTCCGCCTGTGTGAGCGTCTCCGGCGGCATCCAGATGTTGATGACGCTGCCGCTGAGGGTGCCATCAGACAGACGTATCGCGGGGCTTTCCGTCAGCAGCAGGTGATCGCTGGCCAGATAAGCCGACCAGCCCGCCGGTTTCGACAGGGAAATCTCAACCTGTCGGATTTTCGCGGTCAACTGTTCTGGCTGGGATGTGGGCGTCGTAGCAGCAGCTGGCGAACAACCGACCAGAAAAAGGCAAAACATGAGTCCGGGGAGACGGAACATAAGAGTCTATTTTCCAGGCCACCATTACGACAAATAAAATAGCTTTGGTATTTTCAATGGTAGCAACAACAAAAGTTATTGTACCGAGAGAAAGCCGGGAGAGGCAAGCACATTTCCGTTAAGGTCTTATTCCAGTGTTGTTCGATCGGGCGCAGCACTCAGGCGCGGAAGGCGTCGATCGTCTGGCGCAGGCCGTCCTCGAAGGGAGTGCGCGGGCTGAATGCGAGCAGCGCCTGCGCTCTGGCTGCATCTGCGCGGCTGTACAGGATGTCGCCGGCACGGGCCGGGGCGAACTCCGGCGTGATGTCCGCCCCCAGGATGGCGTTGATCGTGGCGACCAGTTGCAGCAGGTCGATGGCGCTGCCGGTCGCCAGGTTGATGACCTGCCCATTGGCGCGGGGCGCTTCCGCCGCGAGCAGGTTGCCGTGCACGATGTCGCCCACGTAGATGAAATCGCGGCGCTGACGCCCATCACCATAGATGGTCGGGGCCTCGCCGCGCAGCATCCGCGTGATGAACCTGGGGATCACCGCCGCGTATTCGGATTTCGGGTCCTGACGGGGGCCAAAAACGTTGAAGTAGCGCAGAGCGACCGTCTCAAGGGGTGTGCTGGCGGCGAAGCACTGGCAGTACGCTTCGCCGGCGACTTTGGCCGCGCCATAGGGCGACAACGGCGCGGGCGGCATCGCCTCATGATGGGGTGCGGGCTGGTCGCCATAGGCCGCCGACGAGGCCGCATACACGACGCGGCGCACCCCGGCATCACGGGCGGCGATCAACACATTGAGCGTACCCGTCAGGGTGTTGGCGTGCGTCTCCAGCGGATCAGCCAGGCTGCGCGGGACGCTCGGCAGTGCGGCCTGATGAAAGACCACGTCGGCATCGGTGAAGATGGGCCGCAGCGTGTCCAGATCGGTGACGCTGGCCGGGTAGTGGCTGTAATCGCCGCCCAGGGACGCCAGCAGATCGAGGTGGGCCTGTCTGCCGGTCAGCAGATTATCGATTACGCGGACGGTATGCCCCGCCCGGATCAGATGCTCCGCCAGATGGCTGCCGATAAAGCCTGCCCCGCCTGTCACCACATAGACCGCCATGCGCCTGTGTCTCCATGTTGTGTGATGGATCGTCAAATTCGGGTTGACCCTGCCCGGTCTTGCTGTTTATGAAAGGGCCGGGTGAGCAAAGCCCGTGTATCGTTAGCTGAACTTGCGCTTGTAGGCGGTGTTGCGCACCAGCGTATAGAGTGTGCCGTTTTCCACCGCCATAGTGACGACCTCCCAGCCGCGATCGCCCAGCAGATTAACCGCCGAGATGGTGTTCTTGAACGTGTTCATAATGGAAGTATCGCGCAGCATGACGTACTGCTGCACCAACGTATGAATCATATCCGGGTTGCGCACGATCTCTTTGGCCGGGATCGGTTGCTTTTCGTCCACCATGATCAGGTTCTCCGGGGGACAGCCGCTCAGATGTCGACGTTCTTGGATTTGAAGTGCGGGTTCTTCAGCAGGACTATGCTGTAGGTCGATTCAATATCCATGCTGACGACTTCCCAGCCGTAGGTTGCCAGGATGTCGAGTGCTTCCAGCAGGTTGACGAAGCGGTAGGTGCTTGATGATTCGATGATCATGATGAACGCACGCTGAAAGCCGCGCACATCTTCGGGGTTGTCGATGATCTCTTTGACCGGGATAGTACGGGTTTCGTCGATCATGTCGCTCAGCCTTTCTGATAGTGTTGGCGGATGAAGATCATGCCGATAAACCATAACACAAGCGCCGCGATGCCCGCCGCCCCTATCACGAGGGCAACCGGCGGCGGCGCAATGGCGACGGCCAGCCCCAGGAAGCCGTACAGCCCGCACAGCGTATACAGCGTGAACAGCACGCCGCGCGGCTGAAAACCCAGCGCCAGCAGCCGGTGCGAAGTATGATCGCGGCCCGCTTCAGTCGGGGAGCGGCCTTCGGCCAGTCGCGTCCAGACGACGAGGTTAATATCGGTGATTGGCAGGGCCAGCACCAGTACCGGCACCATCCAGCTAATGCTCAGCGGCTGGTCGAACTGAAGCTTAATCGCCAGCACGGCCAGCACAAAGCCGACCATCAGCGCGCCCATATCGCCCATGAAGGTGCTCGCCGGGTTGAAGTTGTAGATCAGAAAGCCCAGCGCGCTGCCGAAGATGGCCGCCGCCAGCATCGTCACCGCCGGTTCGCCCTGCGAGAGCGCGATGATGAGGAACCAGAAGCCGGCAATGGTCGTCAGGCCCGCCGTCAGGCCGTCCATGTTATCGAGGAAGTTGGTAGCGTTGGTCAGGGCGACGATCCAGATGAGCGTCAGCGGGATATCGACGAAGGCCAGCCCGAACAGACGAATCTGTATGCCGGCCAGCACGACCAGCCCGGCCATCGCAAACTGCACGATGAAGCGCAGCCGCCACGACAGCGTGTAACGATCATCCAGCAGGCCGAGCACCGCCAGCCCCAGCGCCCCGGCGACAATCGCCGCGAACTCGCCCAGGTTGGCTGTCGGGCTGAAGATCATCAGGGCCAGCGCGAAGCCAGTGAACATAGCCGCGCCCCCCATCATCGGTTTGTGATCGCGGTGCGTCTTGCGCGGCAGATTGGGTTTATCGACGACGCCGAGGCGCATTGCAATCTGCCGCGAGAGCGGCGTCATGCCCAGCGCCAGCCCGAAGCCGACGATCATCATCGGGAAGTATTGCAGATTGGCATCCATGCCCGGCAGTATACTCCCCGCCCGGGATGCAGGCAACGCGCAGTCAGTTCTGGCCGGGGCTGTTCCTGTCGCCTGCTCTACTCAGAAAGGGGGCCGGGTCAGTCCCCCGGCCCCTGTGTGATTACGCCGAGTCGAGCGCCTGCAGCAGCGCATTCTCACGCTCCGGCGAGAGGCCCGCGTCCCCGGGCGGATCGCCTGCCAGACTGCGCAGCCAGTCGAGCGTGTCGCGGATCGTCTGCGGCAGCGGGCTGAAGCGCAGTCCATCGTCGATGGCCTTCTGCACGTTGATCGAGAAGAAGCGCTTCGCCGCCTGCTGGCCCGGATAGTACAGCGGCAGCTCCGACCAGGGCGTAACCTCATGCTCCTCCAGAAACTCCGCCGGTGCCCAGTGCAGCTCGGCGCGGCTGTTGGCGACGTCCAGGCAGGTTGCAAACAACTGCTGCAGGGTCAGTTGATGGTCGGGGCCTGTCAGGTTGTACGCGCCACTGTAGGCTTGCTCCAGCGCGTGGATGCTGAATTCGGCCAGGTCGCGGGCGTCGATGAACTGCACGGGCTGGTCAGGATCGGGTGGGGCCAGGACGTCGCCGCCCTGGGCCAGCCGTCCGACCCAGTACGTAAAGCGGTTGGTCGGGTCGTGCGGCCCGACGATCAGGCCCGGGCGCAGCAGCAGCGCCCGATCGCCGTAGACTTCCGACACGGCCTGCTCGCACAACACCTTGAGGCCGCCGTAAGTCTCGCCGGTGATCTGCTCGACGGTCGGGTCGTCGAGGCCGGAGAGCGGCGCGCTCTCGTCGGCGTTGGCGGGCAGCTTATCCTGATCATAGACGCTGATCGTGCTGATGAAGGCATAGCGCCCGACGCGATCCCGCAGCGCATCGACGGACTGGCGCACCACACGCGGCACGTAGCCCACCGTATCGATGACGGCATCCCAGGTCTGCTGCGTGCCGAGCGCGTCCAGGCCACCGTCGCGGTCGGCGGTGATGTGTGTCACCTGTGGGAAGAGGTCCGGGTTTGTCTTGCCCCGGTTGAACAGGGTCAGGTCGTGGCCGTGGGCCAGGGCTGATTCCACCAGGGCGCGCCCGACGAAGCGCGTGCCGCCAATGATTAGTATGCGCATGGGGGTTCCTCTCTGCTCTGCCGGCTGCCGGCGTACAGTGCGATTGATCTCAGGCGCAGTGTAACCCGCCGCCGGTGCAGCGTCAAACTTCTTGCAGCATTTGAATGTGTTTGAACGCGGCACAATCCGGGCGCTTGGCGGTGCGCCAAATCCGGCGCAGACTTCTTCTGAGTTGTTTACGTTCGTACTATATATTTCTTACGCACGCGGCTTATAGTTTGTCCTGTATCGCCTGTAACGGGCCTCGCACGGCGCGCAGCGGGCGATCCCCGGCAGTCAGACCCCTTGTTGGTAGTCGCACCATCACGTCTGGCCAGGCCGGTCTGCCAGACGTCGAAATGACGATGCAGCTTATGAGAATGCAGTACAATGGTGGCAGGCGATGGCCCACGGAATGCACAGCGGTATGCGCCGCATTTCTGCTGGGCAACAGCACCTGTCCCTGAACCGGAGTAAGGGTAAATCGCACATGCTGAGTTTTGATCGTTTTACGGAACGCGCCCAGGATGCCGCCGCCCGCGCTTATGAGATTCTCCAGCGTTATGGGCACACGCAGGTCGATACCGAGCATATTCTGCTGGCCCTGCTGGAACAGCCTGAAGGCGTGATCCCCCAAATCCTTGAAAAGTTAGGCGTGGATGTCAGTCTGGTGCGCTCGCGCATTGATGACAATCTGCGCACAAGCCCGCGCACCGCGGCCATTTACGGGCAGGGCGGCACCGGACAGGTGTTCATCACCCCGCGTGTGAAGGCCGTCATCGACCGCGCTAATGAAGAAGCCGTCCGCCTGCGCGACGAGTACATCAGCACCGAGCATATGTTCCTCGCCATTCTGGCGGAACGCAACACGCCGACGGCGCGCATCATGGCGGATTACAACGTCAACCGCGATAAGGTCACCGATGCCATCAAGGACATCCGGGGCGGCCAGCGCGTGACGGATCCCCAGGCGGAGAGCCGCTATCAGACGCTTGAAAAGTACAGCCGCGACCTGACGCGCATGGCCCTGGAAGGCAAACTCGATCCGGTCATCGGGCGCGAGGAAGAAATCCTGCGCGTGATGCAGGTCCTCAGCCGCCGCACCAAGAACAACCCCGTGCTGATCGGTGAGGCCGGTGTCGGCAAGACGGCCATTGTCGAGGGCCTGGCCCAGAAGATCGTCCATGCCGACGTGCCCGAACCGCTGCTCGGCAAGCGCGTGCTCAGCCTCGACCTGACGGGTATGCTGGCGGGCAGCCGCTTCCGTGGTGAATTTGAGGAGCGTCTGAAGGGCGTCATCGAAGAAGTGCAGCGCAGCCAGGGCGAAGTCATCCTGTTCATTGATGAACTGCACATGGTCGTCGGGGCGGGTGCCGCCACCGGCAGCCTGGACGCGGGCAACATCATGAAGCCGGCGCTGGCCCGTGGCGAACTACAGGTCGTCGGCGCGACCACCCTGGACGAATATCGCCAGCACATCGAGAAGGACAGCGCGCTGGAACGCCGTTTCGCGCCCGTCTTCGTCGATGAGCCGGGCATCGAAGACACCATCGAGATGCTGTACGGCCTGCGTGATCGCTACGAAGCGCACCACAAGGTCACCATCAGCGATGAGGCCATCGAGAATGCGGCGCGGCTTTCGGCCCGTTATCTGACGGAGCGCAAGCTGCCCGATAAGGCTATCGACCTGCTCGACGAAGCCGCCGCCCGTCTGCGTGTGGCGCTCTACAGTATGCCGCCGCGCCTCAAAGAGATGAAAGAAGCCATCGACCGCCTGATGGTCGAGGAAGAAGCCGCTGGTCTCTCGCGGGACTATGAGCGCGCCGCCGATTGCAAGATGCAGCGCCTGCAGCTCAGCGAGGAATTCGAGCGCGAGCGCTACCTGTGGCAGCAGGAGAACACGCTCGATGAGACCGTCGATGCCGACGACATCGCCAAGATCATCCAGCAGTGGACGGGCATTCCGGTCAGCCAGATGCTTGAGACGGAGAGCGAGAAGCTCCTGCGTATGGAAGAAGCGCTGCATAGTCGCGTCATCGGCCAGGACGAGGCCATCAACGCCCTGTCGAATGCCATCCGGCGCGCTCGCAGTGGCCTGAAGGACCCGCGCCGCCCGATTGGGTCGTTCATCTTCCTGGGCAGCAGTGGCGTCGGCAAGACGGAGCTGGCGAAAGCGCTGGCGGAGTTCATGTTTGACGATGAGGACGCCCTCGTCCGCATTGACATGAGCGAGTACCGCGAGCAGCACACGACCAGTCGCCTGTTTGGTGCGCCTCCGGGTTACATCGGCTATGAAGAAGGCGGCCAGCTAACCGAACTCGTGCGCCGTCGTCCGTACCGCGTGATCCTCTTCGATGAGATCGAGAAGGCGCACCCGGACGTGTGGAACGCACTGCTGCAAATCCTGGAAGACGGCCGCATGACGGACGGCCAGGGTCGCACGGTTGATTTCCGCAATACGGTGCTGATCATGACGAGCAACCTGGGGACGGAGTTCGTCCGGCGGGGTGGCGCACTGGGCTTCGTGCCACATGCCGAAGTCGAAGCCATCGTCGATCATCAGAAGATCGAGAAGGCGCTGCGCGATACCTTCCGGCCAGAGTTCCTCAACCGTATCGATGAGATCATCACGTTCAGCCCGCTGAGCCTGCAGGACGTGGAGCAGATGGTTGATCTGCAGATGCGCGGTATGGTCAGCCGACTGGCCGAAACGGGCATCAGCATCCACATGACGGAACCGGCCCGTAACTGGGTCGCCCGCAAGGGCTATGATCCGCAGTACGGGGCGCGTCCGCTGCGCCGGGCCATCCAGCGCTACATCGAAAACCCGCTGTCGGTGCGCCTGCTGAAGGGCGAGTTCCACCCGGGTGATCTGATCGTCATCGACGAGATCAACGACGAACTGGTCTTCGAGGCACATACCGACCAGCAGTCGAACTATGTGGAGATTCCACAGTACGTGGAAAACCCCGATCGCCCTGAGTAATAAGCGCTGCTGAGCATACAAACCTTTGAAGGGGCCGACATGTATCGGCCTCTTTTCGTGTTACTTATCAGCCGACCTATGCTTTCTCAGAATCACGGTGGGTTGTTGCCTGCGCATAAGGGGTCTGTATCGTTCAGGACGCGACTGCATGTGCGCGCTGCGCAGGGGATATGCGCCACAGTGAAATTTGCATTATGGTCCCGTTAAATGCTGCTGTTAGCGCTTAACTACAGTTTGAATATTCCCATCCAGTAGGTATAATGACGCACCGAGACCGTGATATAGGGAAGCATGACGCTATGGAACAGCCAGAACTGGGCAAGACAGGGGACGAAAACACCACCCCTGAGGCTGCCGAGTTGTCGAACGCAGAGACGGGGACGGCATCCGAAATGCAGCCAACATCAAAAGATATGCCCACCGAAGTCGATAACCAGCCCATCGAAGAACCGACCGCTGAAGAAACTCCCGAACCGACCGCCGAGGTAGCAGCCGAAGCCGAGGCCGAAGCCGAAGCCGAAGCCCCTGAGGAAGCCGACGCTGAGGAAGCCTACGATGGGGAAGCGGTAGAAGCGGCGACCGAGGAACAGCCCGAGGAACAGGACGAAGCCGAGGCCGAAGCCGCTGCCGAGAGCGCCCAGCCCTCGCCGAATGGCCTGCGCCGGGGTGACGTCGTTCGCGGGACCGTCAGCCGCACCTCACCGACTGCGATTCATGTGGTCGTGCAGGGCGCAGACGATCAGCCCATCGAGGGGATTGTGCCCGGTCGTGAGCTGGAATTAATGTCGCGCAAGATGATCGACGATCTGCGTGAAGGCGCTGAAGTCGATGTCTTCGTGGTCAACCCGCTCAACCATAAGGGCGATACGGTCCTCAGCATTAACCAGGCGCAGGAAGAGATCGATTGGCGCGAAGCCCAGGAGTACCTGGAATCAAAGTCCGTCTACGATGGCCGCATCGGCGGTTACAATCGCGGCGGCCTGATTGTGCGCTTCGGTCAGTTGCGCGGTTTTGTGCCGCAGAGCCAGATCGCGGATACCCGCCTGCGTCTGATGAAGGGCGATACCCCCGAAGAACGCTACGGCGGCCTGGTCAATGAGGAGATCAGCGTCAAGCTGATGGAAGTCGATCGCAGCCGCAATCGCCTGATATTGAGCGAGCGCGCTGCCATGCGCGAAGTGCGCCAGCGCCGCAAAGAGGCCCTGGTCACTGAGCTGAAAGTCGGCGAAGAGCGCAACGGCATCGTCATCAGCCTGGAGAACTTCGGCGCGTTTGTCGATGTCGGCGGCGCTGAGGGCCTCGTCCATCTGACGGAACTGAGCTGGCAGCACGTCACGCACCCGCGCCAGGTCCTCAATGTGGGCGATGAAGTACGCGTGCGCGTTATCAGCGTCGATGAGGATAACAACCGCATCGGCCTGAGCATTCGTCAACTGCTGCCTGATCCGTGGGATGAGATCGCGGCGCTGTATCCGGCGGGCTCGCTGGTGCGCGGCACGATCACCAAGCTGGCCAAATTCGGGGCCTTCGCCCGCATCGATGCCGACACCTCCGTCGAGGGACTGATTCACATTTCTGAGCTGAGCGACAACCGCGTCGAGCACCCGCGCGAGGTGGTCAAGCGTGGTGATGTCCTCGCCCTGCGCGTGGTCAAAGTCGACGTCAAGAATCGCCGCCTGGGCCTGAGCATCAAGAAGGTCAACAGCGAGGAATTTCTTGATCAGGACCTGGAACGCGCCTACATCGAAGCTGACCGCATGATCGCTGCGGGCGCGCTGGAACAGGTCGCCAAGCCGGAAGCCACCGAGCCGGAAGCCGCCGAGCCGGAAGCCGCCGAGCCGGAAGCCACCGAGCCGGAAGCCACCGAGCCGGAAGTCACCGAGCCGGAAGCCACCGAAGAAGTGGTTGAAGAAGTGGTCGAAGAAGTCAGCGGGACGGTTGCGGAAGCCGCCGAGATGGTCGAAGAGGCCGTCACCGAAGCAACCGAGGCGATCGAAGCGACCGTGGCCGATGTCACCGAGGCGATCGAAGCGACCGTGGCCGATGTCACCGAGGCGATCGAAGAAGCCGCCGAGGCCACCCAATCAGCGGTCGAAGAGAGCGAAGCAGCGGTTGAAGAGACCGTCGAAGAGACTGTCGGCGGTGAGGAAAAAGCGGACTGAGTGCGTCGTCAGAACCCGAGGGCAGGCCAATCGCCGGCCCCCGGGTTACCCCGACCCGTTCGATTCCCCTGGCCTACCTTACCGTTTACCTAGCCAAAAGTATAATAACTGTTACCTCGTCGCAGTTGCATAGGCGTGCTATCCTAGAGATACAGGCTTTTCGATGAAGCCTTTCCGATACAGGCTTTCGCCTACAGGCTTTCGCCTGACGCCGATGCTCATCAGCAGCCATCAGTAAATCTGGACGTTTTTAGAAGTACACCCCGTTTCGTGATCCGGTTCTTTACGG
>Ga0081520_100024_pt1 | contig 134135 bp, 136 predicted proteins | sample HotLakmasection1_FD_70988 | JGI IMG/M metagenome (GOLD analysis project Ga0081520, IMG submission 70988) | Hypersaline microbial mat communities from Hot Lake, Washington, USA - Section #1 (SPADES assembly) (version 2) | ecosystem: Environmental > Aquatic > Non-marine Saline and Alkaline >... | reverse complement strand
CCTGAGCGCGACCCATCGCGACCGCAGGGAGCGGGGGTCAAAAAAACAAGCCCTGAGCGCGACCCATCGCGACCGCAGGGAGCGGGGGTCAAAAAAACAAGCCCTGAGCGCGACCCATCGCGACCGCAGGGAGCGGGGGTCAAAAAAACAAGCCCTGAGCGCGACCCATCGCGACCGCAGGGAGCGGGGGTCAAAAAAACAAGCCCTGAGCGCGACCCATCGCGAAGCGGGGAACAAACAGAAGAGCCTCCGCGATCAGGCCGCTGTCGCCTCCGGAATGGAGAGCGCGGTGTAGCGGCGCAGATGGTGAGCGGCATCGCCAAACTCGCTCTCGATCATGGAGAGCCGCTTGAAATAATGGCCCGTGTTCAGCTCTTCGGTGACACCGATACCGCCATGGATCTGCACCGCTTCCTGTCCAAGCATCCGGGCACCCTGTGCAATCTTCGCCTTGGCCGCGCTCACCGCCTTGGCCCGCGCGCCGGGGTCAGAATCGAGCTTCAGGGTCGCCATATAGGTCATCGACACGGCCTGCTCATACTCCATGAACATGTCGACCATGCGGTGCTGGAGCACCTGGAACTTTCCGATCGGCACGCCGAACTGCTTGCGCGTCCTGGCATAATCCATGGTGATCTTGTGCAACGTGCCCATCGCGCCGACGGCTTCGGCGCAAATCGCGGCGATGGCCTCGTCCACCACGCGGTTGATGAGCGGCAGTGCCGCATCGGCCTCTCCGACAAGCGCCTCGGCCGGAAGGGAAACATTCTCGAACTGGATCTCCGACGCCCTTCGCCCGTCCACGGTCGGGTAATCGCGCATGGTGATGCCGCTTGCGGCCTTGTCGACAATGAAAACGGAAAGACCCGATGTCTCGCGGTGATCGCCGGACGTTCGTGCCGTGACGATGAAATGGCTCGCCCAGGGCGCGCCGATCACGACCGACTTTCGACCATCCAGCACCCAGCCTCCGCCATCGCGGCGGGCTTCGGTTGCCACGTCGAAGAGGTCAAAACGGCCCTGCGGCTCGGCCCAGGCGAAGGCGAAGACACGCTTTCCCGCCACGATCGGCATCAGGTGTTCTTCCTTCTGCGCCGCGGTGCCGGCATGCTTGAGAAACCCACCGGCGAGAACGACCGTCGGCACATAGGGTTCGATGACGAGCCCCTTGCCGAACTCCTCCATGACGACCATCGCATCCACCGGTCCGCCGCCCAGACCGCCATCCTCCTCGGAGAACGGTGCCATGAGCAGGCCAAGCTCGGCGAACTGCGCCCAGAGTTCCGGCCGCCATCCCGCCTGGGAGCGCACCACGCCCATGCGGGTGTCGAAGTCGTACTGGTCCCGGATCAGCCGGATGAGGCTGTCACGGATCATGTTCTGTTCGTCGGTGAAATTGAAGTCCATGTTTCCCTCCCGAAAAGCGACGAAGCCGATCGCGAACGGATCGGCTTTCGCTTCGTTTTGATTTCTGCTCAGAGCCCGAGCACCATCTTCGCGATGATGTTGCGCTGGATCTCGTTGGAACCGCCATAGATCGAAGTCTTGCGCATGTTGAAATAGACCGGCGCGGCGGTGTGGGCGAAGTCGGGGCCGATATCGAGGGCATTGTCGCCATCATCCGGGAAGCCGCGGAAATAGGGCGCGCCGTAATTTCCGGCCGCCTCAAGCGTCAGCTCGGTGATGCGCTGCTGAATCTCGGTGCCCTTGATCTTGAGCAGCGAGCTTTCCGGCCCCGGCCCCTTGCCCGCCTCTTCTCCGGCGAGCGTGCGCAGCTCGGTGAATTCAAGCGCCGTGAGGTCGATCTCGAGCTGGGAAATCTTGCGGGCAAACTCGCTGTCCTGGATCAGCGGCTTGCCGCCGAGGAGTTCCGTCGAGGCGATCCTGCGCAGCTTCTCCACCCCGCGCTTCGAACGCGCAACGCCCGCAATTCCGGAGCGCTCATGGGCGAGCAGGAACTTCGCATAGGTCCAGCCCTCATTCTCCGTGCCGACAAGGTTTTCCACCGGCACGCGGACATCGGTCAGCCAGACCTCATTCACCTCATGGCCGCCATCGAGCGTGATGATCGGGCGGACCTCGATGCCCGGCGTCTTCATGTCGATGAGGATGAAGGAGATGCCCTCCTGCGGCTTGGCGGCCTTCGGATCGGTGCGGCAGAGGAAGAAGCCCCAGTCGGCATGCTGGGCGAGCGTGGTCCAGGTCTTCTGGCCGTTGATCACATAATGGTCGCCGTCGCGAACGGCTGTGGTCTTCAGGCTGGCAAGGTCGGAGCCTGCGCCCGGCTCGGAATAGCCTTGGCACCACCAGACATCACCGGAGAGAATCCCCGGCAAGTGGCGATCCTTCTGCTCCTGGCTGCCAAAGGTGTAGATGACAGGGCCGACCATGTTGATGCCGAAGGGAAGCGGCATGACTGCATCGACGTGGGCGTTTTCCTCCGACCAGATGTAGCGCTGGGTCGGGGTCCAGCCAGTGCCGCCATATTCCTTCGGCCAGGCCGGTGCCGACCAGCCTTTCTTTCCGAGCACCTTGTGCCAGGCGAGGATCTGCTCGCGGGTCATGTCGGCTTCAAGGTCGCGCTCGGCGAGTTCCTTCGGATAATTCGCGGCGATGAAACTCCTGACCTCGTCACGGAAGGCGATTTCTTCGGGGGTGAATTCCAGGTTCATGGTGCGTCGTCCTCCAGCCTTTTCGACCCTGCATCGCCGAAGCGTTTGGGCCTGTTCAGTTCCGAATATGACGCCCGCGTCAGGACAGGCAAGATGCCGCTACGTCGCCCCGGCCAATGACGCGCGGTCAGCCATCCGGACTGGCCGTGTGCAGGGCGGCGGCCGAGCGCAGGAGACCGAAGGCGAGCGTCGAGCCGAGCCCTCCACCGCTCATCAGGCCGAGATCCATGAGCGGCTTCAGGCCGATTCGCTCAAGCAGGGCTTCATGCGCCGGACGCAGGGTCCGGTTGGCCACGACACAATGGTCGATCCCGTCGGGACGAACGGCCTTCACGACGGCTGCGGCAACAGCGGTGGCAAATCCGTCGAGAATGACCGGAACGCCCTGATGTCGCGCGGCGATGATTGCTCCGACACTCGCAGCAATCTCGCGTCCGCCGAGCGTCGCAAGCGCCAGGAGCGGGTCCTCGCTGACACCGCGATGGCGTGCCAGCGCTGTTGTAACGAGTTCAGCGCGCTTGCGGGCGATTTCCGGCGGCGTGCCCGGACCGGGGCGCACCCAGTAGCTCGGATCGCCGCCATAAAGGGCGCAGGCAATCGCCGCCGCGGCGGTGCCGACCCCTGCCCCCATCACGCCGATGGCGAGCGTGTCGGGGTCTTCTGCCAACGCCTCGAAACCATAGGCAATGGTCGAGGCGCAGGCCTTCGGTGTCATGGCCGCCGCTTCAGCGATGTTCGGTGTCGGGCTTTCCACGGCAAGCTCGAAGGCGCGAATGGTGACGCCTTCTCGGGACGCAATGGCGTTGACCGCGGTCTGCCCGGCCCTCAGCGCTTCCAGACGCTTCAGTACGCCGGCAGACGAGATGAACGAGACCCCTGAGTCGGCGAGACCGTGCCCGCTGACGAAGATCGCCGTCACCGGCCGCTCGATCCGAGGCGGGTAACGGCCCTGCCAGCTTGCAAGCCAGCGCCCGAGCCCTGAAAGTCGGCCAAACTCCTCCGGTCGCTGATAGCGCGCCACCAGCGCCTCGCTGGCAGCCTGCGCGCTCTTTGCGTCGGCGGCCGGCATGCGGGCGATCAGTTCGCGCACGTCCTTGAGGGGCCTGGCGGCTTCTCCCATTCCTGCACCATTTCGATTGCCGAGAAGCGACACGTCAAAACCTTCACGAATCCACGGTTCCGCCTTCACACCTGACTAACAGGACTATTGTAAAGGGAGTGAACCGAATTGACGACAGCCATATGACAAACCTGCTGATCGCCTCGCCCCGATGGCGATTGGCCTTGCCGCGAGCCGGTGCACCGATCACTATGATGACCATGGTCGAGCACAGTCAGAAGCCCCGGACGAACAGTCCGCGTCAGCCCATTGCAACGCCCTGCATCAAGGTCTGTGCGATTAATGGCGCGTCGGGCCTGTGTTTCGGTTGCGCGCGCAGCATGAACGAAATCGCTCGCTGGAGTGTCATGACAGCGGCCGAACGCGAAGAGGTGATGGCCGAACTGCCCGCCCGCCGCGCCCGGATCGATGCGGCGCTTGCCCGACAGACCAGTCAGGGGGAGCCCGGCGCATGAGCTCCAGATCCTTTGCACCGACAGTCCTTTTCGTCTGCGGCGTCGCCTTCTTCGCTGCGCTCATCCTGCTGCCAGGCGAGGCTGATGAGGGCGAAATGGTCGATGCGGGCAGCTTGTCCGGGCCGGAAAGCGTCGGAGAGGGAGCGCAAGTCGCCTCGGCGGTGACCGATAGCACCACAACCGACGGTCCGGAAGCGCGCGCGAGCCATGGCGTCGCCGCCATCCGCCGCGAGAAGGACGGCCATTACTGGGCCCGCGCCAATGTCGACGGCCAGTTCATCCGGGTCATGGTCGACACCGGCGCAAGCACCCTGGCGCTCACCCGAGATGATGCCCGCAAGCTCGGTTTCGATCCCGAAAGCCTAGACTATCGCTGGCGCGTGCGCACTGCGGGCGGCGATGTGATGGGTGCCTATGTCACGCTGGAATCGGTGAAGATCGGCGGGGTGAAGGTGGAGAATGTCGAGGCGATGGTGCTTAAGGAGGGCCTGACACAGTCCCTGCTGGGCATGAGCTTCCTCGGCCAGCTCTATTCCTATGAATTCAGGGGCGACTCGCTGATCCTGCGCCAATGACCAGGACCCAACAGTGACCAAGCCCCAACAATGACCCATGCCCAAGGGAAGAAAGGGCGGCACGCTGGCCACCCTTCCCTCTCAGCACGAGACGTGTCCTGAGGCGCTTACTCCTTGACCTCGACAAGGGTCGCGGTACCGCTGTTGCCGTTGGTCGCGGTGTAGGTCGTCGAGAAGCCAGCCTCATAGGAAACCTCTTCGAAAGTTGCGCAGAGCTCGGCCTCAGCGCCTTCAAAGGTGCCACAGATCGTCTTCGTGTCCTCGTCCCAGGTATAGGTTCCCGTGCTGCCATTGTCGGCGCTCACCGTGCCATCATCATTGAAGGTCATGGTGACCGCTTCGCCGTCGGACGGTTCGAACCTGATCACATTGGCCGCGGCCAGAGCCGGTGCGGCAACGAGCATTGCGGCGATCGACGCGCCGAGCAGCTTCTTCATTCCTGTCTCTCCCTCAGTTTTCATCCGCCCCTTCATGTGGAGGCCGCCGAATGAAGGCAGAGGAAGCTGCCCACGGCAAGTCATGATTGCGCGACATCAGGCGAACTGGTCGTAAACCATCTTTACGGCAATGACGGCGAGGCCCACAGCGAAAAGGCGCTTGAGCGACCTGGCCGGAAGTGCATGTGCGATATGTGCCCCGACCGGCGCCATCGACACGGTGAAGACCGACAGGATGGCAAAGGCGATCAGGTTCACATAGCCGAGCGAGCCCGGCGGCAGGCCGCTCTCCTGCCAGCCCGCCACGACATAGCCGATCGCACCCGGAAGGCCGATGGCCGCGCCAAACCCGGCGGCTGTCGCGACCGACTGGTGAATGGTGCGCCCGCACAGTGTCATCAGGCTGACGCCGAGCGTCCCCCCGCCAATGCCGAGCATGGCCGAAAGCGCGCCCATCACGCCGCCAAGGCCCCACTTCGCAGCTCCTGTCGGCAGATCCTCTGCCAGACGCCAGGTCGGCCGCCCCAGCCCGATCTGGGCCGACAGAAGGAGCATCACGCAGCCGAAGAAGATGGTCAGCTCCCGGCCCGGGATGCGCGCAGCCAACTGGCTGCCGACCAGCGTGCCCAACACGATCCAGGGCGTCCAGCCCCGCACCACGGCCCAGTCAACCGCACCGCGCCGGTGATGCGCCATGACCGAACGGATCGACGTTGCGATGATGGTGGCGAGCGAAGTGGCGATCGCGATGTGGATCGCATGTGCGCCATGACCAAGCTCGGTGAACAGGTAATAGAGCACGGGAACGATGATGATCCCGCCACCAATGCCGAACAGGCCCGCCACGAGCCCCGCAAACAGGCCTGCGGCCACGAGCCCTGCGATCATGAGACCGTATTGTGAGACAAACTCCGCCATGACGGGGGTGTTTAACGGGCTTCACTCAGCGGCGATAGTTGCCAAGGTCGTCAATGCGCAGACTACGGCGTATGCGCATTCACCATTGCGGCCTCAACATTGTCGTAGACCTTGTCATTGGCGGTCTTGAAACGTTGCATCGCGGCCAGAAGGCCGACCACCATGATCGAGATGACGAGCCCGTATTCGATGGCGGTCGCGGCGCGCCGGTCAGCAATGAAACGTAAAAGGCCGCTGGCGCGCATGTCGAATCCCCGTGATCGTTTGGCCAGCCTTAGCGGTCTGGTGTGAAGGTCGACTTCACGACATGCGTGAAATTTGAGACGTCTGCCTCAGGCGGTGATGCGCGTCTGAACCCGTTCCAGCGCAGCGTCGATCACGTCCATTCCGGCACCCGGCTTCACCGCCTCGCCGGAGAGCACCTGACGCCAGCCACGCGCCCCCGGTGTCGCGTGGAAAAGACCGAGCATGTGCCGTGTCATGGCATGAAGCCGCGTTCCCCGCGCAAGCTCGCGCGCGATGTAAGGCCGGTAGCGCTCAACCGCCTCGACGGGCGAGACAGAGGCCGCCTCGCCGAACATTCTGGCGTCCACTCCGCCAAGCAGGGCCGGCGTCTGATAAGCCGCACGGCCGAGCATCACACCGTCGGCCCATTCCAGGTGTGCGGATGCGGCCTCGAGCGTCGCAATGCCGCCATTCAGGATGATGCTCAGCTCTGGCCGTGCTGCCTTCAGGTGCTCCACCAGACCGTAGTCAAGCGGGGGCACATCGCGGTTTTCCTTAGGGCTAAGGCCTTTCAGCCAGGCCTTGCGCGCATGCACGGTGAAGACCTCGCACCCCGCTGCGGCGACCGTCTCCACGAAGCCGAACAGGCGCTCCTCGGGATCGTCATCATCAACACCGATGCGGCACTTGACCGTAACCGGAACCGCCACCGCCGACCGCATGGCGGCGACGCCTTCGGCGACTTTCTCGGGCTGGCGCATCAGACAGGCGCCAAAAGCCCCGGACTGCACCCGGTCTGACGGGCAACCGCAATTGAGATTGATCTCGTCATAGCCCAACTCTGCCCCGATCCGCGCCGCCTCGGCGAGTTTGCCGGGCTCCGATCCGCCAATCTGCAGCGCCACCGGGTGCTCCTCCGGTTCAAATCCGAGCAGCTTCTCCCGGTCGCCATGGATCACCGCATCGGCAACGACCATTTCGGTAAACAGGAGCGCGCGCTTCGTCAGGACACGGTGAAAGTTCCGGCAATGCCGGTCGGTCCAGTCCATCATGGGGGCGACTGAGAATCTATGATCTTGAATTTTCATGGTTTTTCGAGTAATTTCAGGGCTCTATTCACAAACGAAAGCAGAACATCGTTACCGGATTCACACTCAAGTTCACGCTTTGTCACACCATTTTTGAGGCTGAGTGTGCGCCAATTGTGAATCCGGAATGCTCCGAAGGCGGATAAAATGGCGACAATCGACAAGACCGAAAACGGCAAATGGCGTGTCCAGATCAGGCGTCGCGGATTGTTCAAATCGAAGACCTTTGCTCGCAAGGGCGATGCAAGTGCCTGGGCACGCGAGGTCGAACGGAAAATCGACCTCGGCCAGACCGTTTCAAGAAACGGCCCGAAGCATCTCAGAACAATCGGTGATCTCATAGATGCGCATATCGCAGACATGCACGAAGTCGGCAAACCGCTAAGGCGGTCAAAGGCCTGTTCGCTTGACCTCCTGAAGCGCCGCCTCGGCCGCCTGCCCTATCATGAGGTCAACCGTCAGTCGCTTATCGAGTTTGGACGCAAGCGTCGCAAGGAAGGCGCCGGCCCTGTGACCGTCGGTACCGACATCTCATACTTGCGAACCATCCTCGTCCATGCGGCCGCGGTCCAGGGCGTCGCCGTTTCCACCGAGGAAGTCGATCTCGCGCGGGTTGCACTCGTCAGGCTGGGCATCATCGGCAGAGGAAACGAACGCGACAGGCGGCCGACTGAAGACGAAATCCAAACGCTGCTCGACCATTTCGACAGTTGGAAGCGGATGGATATTCCTATGTCACGTATCGTTCGGTTCGCAATTGCCACAGCGATGCGCCAGGGTGAAATTGCAAGCATCGAAGGTAGCGTCCCACCAGATGGTGGTCACGTCCCAACGCGTGGTGTAGCTGGTTAGCGCTGCGGGTCTCGTCCGCGCCTTTCCATATGGCGCTGTAGGACGAGGCCCGCAGCGCGGTTGGCCATTGTCGGTTCCTTGGTAGGGTTGGGTTGCGACACACAACCTGACCGAAGGAAGACCGACAATGACCAAGCCTATGATGGACCTGCGCGAGCTTGTTGAGAAGAGCGGCGACGTTGACCTGCTCAAGGAGATGATTGGATTTGCTGCTGAGCGGCTGATGGAGCTCGAGGTTGGCGTGCGCGCCGGCGCGGCCTACGGGGAGAAAGATCCGGAGCGCAAAGCCCAGCGCAATGGCTACCGGGAGCGTGACTGGCAGACCCGGGCCGGCAATGTCGAACTGCGGATCCCGAAGCTGCGCACAGGCAGCTACTTCCCGTCCTTTCTGGAGCCCCGCCGCGCCGTCGAGAAAGCCCTGACAGCGGTCATTCAGGAAGCCTATATCCAAGGCGTATCGACCCGCGCGATGGATGATCTCGTCCAGGCGATGGGCGGTACCGGCATCTCAAAGAGCCAGGTGTCGCGGCTCTGCGAAGAAATCGATGAGCGGGTCGAGGCCTTCCTGACCCGGCCCATCGAAGGTGAGTGGGTCTACCTCTGGATCGATGCAACCTATCTCAAGGTCCGCCAAGGCGGGCGCATTGTATCGGTCGCGGTGACAATCGCCGTCGGCGTCAACACGGACGGGCGCCGGGAAGTCCTCGGCATGGCGATTGGCCCGTCGGAAGCGGAGACATTCTGGACGGCCTTCCTGCGCGACCTGGTGCGCCGGGGTCTGAGCGGAGTGAAGCTCGTCATCAGCGACGCCCATGAGGGCATCAAGGCCTCTGTCGCCCGCGTGCTCAATACCAGCTGGCAACGCTGCCGCGTGCACTTCCAGAGGAATGTCCTCGCCCATGCCGGTAAGAGCAGCCGGCGGGTTGTCTCGGCCTTCATCGCAACCGCCTTTGCCCAGAACGACTATGCCTGTGCGAAGACCCAGTGGCGCCATGTCGCCGATCAGATGCGGGCGAAACTACCCAAGCTCGCCGCGCTGATGGATGAAGGAGAAGAAGACGTCCTGGCCTACATGACGTTCCCGCAAGCCCATCGCACCAAGCTGCACAGCACCAACCCCATCGAACGGCTCAACGGTGAAATCAAACGACGCACTGATGTCGTCGGCATCTTCCCCAATGAGAACGCCATCCGAAGACTGGTGGGAGCGATCCTCATGGAGCAGACTGAAGAATGGACTGTGCAGAGAGCACGCTACATGACGCTGGAAACCCTCGCCCCAGTCTGCGATAACCCCCTCATCAGCCTGCCTGCAGCACAGGTCGGCTGATCAGCTCAGCCTGACCAAGACCGTCAGGCCAACGACGAGCTACACCACTTGCTGGGACACGATCGCGTCTGCCATCGGGGCTGAAATTGGCAAGTCTGGTTGGATACTTCTTGGGAAGCGTCACCACAGACAGTTTAGACTCGAAGCGCGCGCGCCGCAGCGCGCCAGAGTTCCGGCACCAGCGTCAGGTCCGGGTCTTCGGCGAGAACCAACCCAGCAGCGGCAAGGCGTAGAGAATCTAGATGGCGGCCCGCCGCCAAGGCTTGCTCTGCCGGCTTTACAAACGCGCGCCCGATGACTCGTCGCTGTTTGTCGTATTGCTCTCGCTCATGCGCTTCGCTCGCGTCCAGAAATCTCAACAAGAGATCTGGTATTTCTGGTGCCGCCGGTCCCGGGCGCAGCCCCATCCAAGCGCGCGCCGCTTCTACCTCGCCGCGGCGCAGCAGCTTCGGTTCTTTGGCGGCCTCGGGTGCAGACGCCCATTCGTCGGCCCTCGCCGTGAGTCGTGCGTGTTCGCGCACCCAGGCGATGTCCGCATTCAGCGCTCTGGCGAGGTTTTCCAACGCTGCCGACGAGGGTTCGTCAGGCGCGACCGAGCCCATGTCTGGCGCGTCGCTGAAAACATAATTAAGAGCGGCGAGCGCATCAGGCACGGGCAGCGAACGCGGACCATGCGCAAGCGGAATCAAGCGCTTGCCAAGTTCGACAGTGCGCGCGATCTCCCACCCGCAAATCTCTGAGGCCAGGGCGTTATCGGTGAGGACATAAACAACGGCGTCGGCCGCCAGAATCAAGTTATTCAAGCGGGCGCGCCAATCTTCGGCCGGCGCGATATCGGCGCGATCCAGGAAAGCCTCATAGCCGAGGCCGAGTAGCGCCGCACGCAATGCTTTAACGAACGAGCCGTCCTTGCGGCTGTAGGAGATGAAGACCTTAGTCTTCGGTGAGGCGCGCGGTTCTATCGGTTCTTGCATGCGTCCCCAACCACAGCTCGACTTCGCCGAATCATGGAATTCGCAATGCCCGCCGTCAAGCTGAGACCAGCCGTCGGCCAGCCCGACGCCCAAAGACGCATTTGGGCCAACAATGCCCTGATTGCGCTATGATGAGGAACACCCCGCCCCTCGGAAATCGCTTCTCAACTTGACACCATGGCGTGAGCGCCGAGAAGAAACTCAGCTGAGGACGCAGGTGTTTCATGGCGGACAGAGATCCCAATATCATTCATTCGGGGCTGTCGGGGCAAAAGACCATCGATGGTCATTCCTTCAAGCTGTGCATCTACCGCCTGGAACACACGCCGGACTGGGCGCTTGAGGTTGAGTTGAGCGATGGCGGGAGTGTCGTTTGGGACGGTACGTTCGAGACTGACGATGCCGCCTATGCAGAATTTGAGCGGACGCTGAGGAAAGAGGGTCTCGGCGCTGTGCTCGGGACATATGCCATCGTGGTGCCATTCCCCAAACGCTGACCGGTGAGAACTAAGGCTCACCGCCTTGCTTCACCGACAATCAGATCGGCTCGGTCCCCTCGCTGAGCAGCGCAAGATAGCGCCGGTAGGCGAAGACGCGGCCGCGGAGCTTGCCGGTGACCTCGTCCACGATGCCGATCTCCTGAAGGCGCAGTCGCCCCGGCTTGCGGCAGGCGCGCGCGTGGCCCGCGAATCTACCGACAAATTTATTGCATTCAGTAAAACAGGGGGTTGAGGCACCGCCTTGAGACAGATTTTATTACTTTCAGTAAAAAATGTTGATTCAGACCGTCGATGTCTCCATATTTATCGAATTCAGTAAAAGGCATTGGGTGGGCAACGAAGTGGATGACGCAAGACTGAAGCAGGTCGGGAAGAGGATCAGGGCGCTGCGTGAAACGCGCGGCCTGAACCTGCATGAGCTCGCCCGGCTATGCGGGATCAGTGCGTCGGCCCTCTCCTTGATCGAAACAGGCAAGCGCGACCTTCGCATCACCAGCCTTGTCCGGATCGCAGACGCCCTGCGAACGCCGGCTGGCCGCCTTATTGATGCGGATGAGGACGTCGCCGGAAAAACCCGGGAGGGTTCGGGGGAAGGATATGATCTTGGGGATTACACATGAGCGCCGCTGTTCCCGTCTGGTTTGACGAATTGCATGTCGGCGATGTCTCGGTTGCAGCCGACGGGGCGCTGGGGTTCGCTTATACCAGAAGCTGGCTTGCGACACGCGGCGCCTTTCCCTTGTCCGTGACCCTCCCTCTCGAAGACGCCATCTTCCCGTCCGATCTGATATCACCCTGGCTGGCAGGTCTCTTGCCCGAGGAGGAACAGCTGACGGTTCTGACCCGCTCGCTTGGGCTCGATCGGTCCGACACGCTCGCGGTTCTCCGAGAGATTGGCGGTGACACCGCCGGTGCGCTGTCGTTCGGTGAGCCGTCGCGGCGCAGCGAATGGGCTTACACGCCGCTGACAGAGTTTTACGGGGTCAACGATCCCGAAGCCGCGCTTGAACGTCATTTCGAAGATCTGGCCAAACGCCCATTTCTCGTCGGCGAAGAAGGGGTAAGACTGTCGCTGGCAGGCGGTCAGAAAAAATCAGCTCTCGCTGTTCTCGGACCGGACGGCGTGCCCGTCCTTCGTTTGCCGCAAGAAGGCGACAGGCTCGCTGTTCCCCGACATGGTGCGCCTTCAACCCTCATCCTGAAACCTGACAATCCAATCCTTCCAGGAATCGTGGAGAACGAGACCTATTGCCTGTCGCTTGCGGCGGCGATCGGGATCGTGTCCGCGGAGGTCACGATACTGCCAGCGGGCGCGCGAAGCGCAATTTGTGTGCTGAGATATGACCGGCGTGTCGGTCGAAGCGGAGCGCTCCAGCGCGTACATCAGGAAGATTTCGCCCAGGCGAACAGCGTCCCACCGGGCCGCAAGTATGAGCGCGGAACGCTGCCAGGCCCGAGCCTTCAAACGCTGCTCGCGACCGGTCGGCGCCTTGCGCCTGCCGACGCGCTCGCGCTGCTTGATCAGCTTGTCTTCAATATCCTTGTCGCGAACACGGATGCCCACGCCAAGAACTATTCGCTGCGCCTGCCGGTTAACTCGGGCCCGCGTCTCGCGCCGCTCTACGATGTCTCGACCGTGCTGCCGTGGCCAAATGTCGTGCAGTACTTTGCCCAGAACATCGCGGGGCGCAGGCGCAAGCCGGGCGACGTGGATGCCCGGCACTGGGACGCGATTGCTGAGACGGTCGGTTATCGGCCTGCCGATGTCAGAAAGCGCGTTCAGGAACTGATCGACGGTATGGTCGGGGCGCGTGTTGGCGTGACAGAACAGGTTTCCGGCCTGCCTGGAAGCTCGTCAGGCTATGTCGAGCAGGCCGCCGCCCTGGTGGAAGAGAATGCGCTCCGCATCGGCGGACGTTTGCGTTGAGTGCGGAAAAAAGGCTGACTTGCCAGCCACGACAGTTCCCCATCCTGGGCGATCTCTGGGGGCGGCGCTCCAAAGTCTGGAACGGGTCGCTGTTCGCCAGCTTCGTTGGACGACGCGATGCGCTGGTGTCCAGTCTCAGCAGGGATGGCACACATCCGAGTTTTCCACAGCTTTTCACGTCCGCGCATGGGAGGCTGTTTATTTTTTGCTTACTCTCAGGGCCATCAGAAAAAAGTAAGCGGGCAAACCGCCCCCGCGATCTGCCGTATCCTTCTGTTTTTCTTGAGGTTTTTTGGAGCGGGCGATGAGATTCGAACTCACGACCCCAACCTTGGCAAGGTTGTGCTCTACCCCTGAGCTACGCCCGCATCCTGTCTTCCGGGTAAGGCGGCTGCCCGCCTGAGGCGCGAGATAAAGCGCATCGGGGCGGGCTTTGCAAGGGGGAATCTTCAGGCGTCGGATGGGCGGGCGATTTTACTGCCGCCGGTGCCCGGCGGACGGATTTGGTGTGGCGTGCGCGCGACCGGACAGGTGTCTGCACGGTCCTCGCCAGCCAAAGGCATTCGCGCAGGAGGTGAATCTTTTGCTCTTTCTTGGCGTTTCACCGCCGTTCCGTGTATGAAAGGTTAATGCCGGGTGGGAGATTGTGGCGATGACCAAGGGACATGCAGGACTTACCGGACCAGCTTCGGCGCTGATCTTCGCATCGGTACTCGTGTTCGCGAGCCCGACTGTGGCCGAGGCGCAGGACCGGGCCTATGAGCGCGGCGAGGCGCTCGCCTGGTACATTTCTGCCTACGTCCCCTGCGAAGCCGGCAAGGACGCGACCGGGCGGCTCAAATCGGAACTCGACGCGTTTTCGGCGTCGCGCAACGAGACAGTGATCGCGCTCCAGCTTGTGGCAGACGATGAGGAGACCTGCGGAGCGGTGCGCAGCCTGTCGGGCCAGCTCCTGCAACTGGCTGATGCCCGGCCGGAGCGCTTTGCCGAACGCCTGGGCCTCGGCTTCGAACTGGCTGATGCCGGAAACGCCGCAGACCCTTCGGGCAGCCCAGCCGGTGAGGATCGCACCGCCTTTGCCCGCGTGCGCGCAGAGGATGGGACGGGCGCGCCGCCCACACGTCCGGAACGCTGATCCAGAATACGACAGGGGCGGCCGGCCGGAGCCGCCTGAGACGAACCCGGCGGAGACGAATACTAAAGGAAACCCGCAAATCACTAAGGTTTGCAGTAGATTGAGAAGGGCCGGGAAAGCCTGTCTTCATTCAGATCGGAGATGGTACCGGGATTGCATCCAATGACTGAGATGTTCATCGCACCAGATCCGGGGCCCGCCATGAAACTCCAATACCTTCTCCCGCTTGCCGCCAGCCTGGCGGTCGGCACCAGCTTCCTTGGCGCTCAGGCGCAGGACGATGAGAGCTTCTTCGCCCGCGACCGGTACACCGCCGTCGCCGAACGCCAGCAACCTGATTTCGACCCCGAGCCGCTGCGCGTGGGTGCCTGGCAGTATCGCCCCGAGCTTGAGGCGGGGATTGGCTACTCCAGCAATCTGTTCGCCACGACCGACAATGAAGTCGACGATTTCTTTGCGGTCCTCGCCCCGCGCCTGAATGGCCGGTCCGACTGGACCCGCCACCAGCTGGGCTTTGACCTCTTTGCCCGTCACACCGAGTATTTCGACACCGGCGAAGAGAGCAATACCGCCTATGGCGCATCGGCCAATGGTCGCCTCGACGTGAATTCGCGCTTCGCCCTGACCGGTGGCGCGCGTGCTGAAACCTTCTTCGAGCCGCGCACGGCGATCTCGAACCTGCCGAACGCCCTGGAGCCGGTTGAGGCCAATGTGGTCGGCGCGAATGTCGGCGGAGACTACGAGTTTGGCCGGGTGCAGCTGCGCGGCCGGATCGGCATCGACAGTTTTGACTATGAGGACGTGCCCCTGCGTTCCGGCGGCACGGCCGACCAGGACTTCCGCGACCGTGACGAGACCGTTGGCACGCTGCGCGCGGCCTATGCGGTCGAGCGTGACTGGGCGGTATTTGCCGAGGCCCGCCTGATCGATCGCTCCTATGACAACAATTCTGCGGCCGGCGAGACGGAGACACCCTTCACTCGCGACAGTCAGGGCACGGTCTTCCTTGTCGGTACCGATTTCGAACTGCCGGTGCTGCTGCGCGGTGAATTTGCCGTGGGCTATCAGAGTTTCGAATATGATGATGCCCGCTTCAATGATGTGGACGGCCTGTCGGTGGACGGGCGTCTGGAGTGGTTCGTGACCCAGCTGACGACGCTGACCGCGAACGCCAATCGCAGCGTGATCGATCCGGGCCTGTTCGGCGAAGCCGGAGCGACAGAAACCCGTGTCGGCCTGCGTGCCGACCATGAACTCCTGCGCAACCTTATCCTGTTCGGCCAGATCGGCGTGGCGAATTATGATTTCGAGAACACTGATCGCAGCGACGACCGCTTCGACCTTGGTGCCGGCCTGACCTACAAGCTCAACAAGCGGGCCTGGGTCGAGACGGCCTATCGCTTTGTGAGCCAGGATTCAGACGTTCAGGATTTCACCGATAACCGTTTGACGGTGACACTCAAACTCTTCCCGTAAGGGAAATGTGTGGCGGGTTCACCCGCCGCACACTAAGCCCGCGGCGACCGCATGGATGGAGCAGACCTTGAAACGCCAGTATCCCCTGGACCCGCGCATGGTGGCGCGTGGCTACAGCGTTAATGAGTATGGCGCTTCGGACGACAAGATCGTCGATCCGAAACAGGCTCTCCGAGCGCTCCGCCGGCGTCTGTCACTTTTCCTGGCCGCACTTGTGGCGACCTTTCTCGCCGTCGCGATCGTGACCTTCCAGACCATTCCGGTCTATTCCTCCTCGGCGTCGATCATCATCGACCCGTCGGACGAGGATGTCCTGTCGATCGATCTGGGTTCCCAGCTGACAGGCGCTGCGCCCGACAGCGCCGTGGTCGATACCGAGGTGGAGATCATCCGCTCGCGTTCGCTGGCCGAAAAGATCGTGCGCGACCTCGCTCTGAACGAAAATCCGGAATTCAATCCGACGTTGCGCGAGCCTGGCGCGCTGGACCGGCTCAAGGCGTCCATCAGGAACACGATCGCGAATTTCTCGCCCTCAGATGCGCCCGACACCGCACCGGTGACCGCGACGAGCGAGGAGGCCAAGGCCCAGCGCGAGATGGACCTTGTCGTCACCAGCCTGCTCAACAAGACCTCTGCCCGCCGGATCGGTACGACCTATGGCATCCAGATCAATGCCAACAGCCAGGATCCCGAGCTGTCCGCCCAGATTGCGAATGCCATTGCCGATCAGTACCTCGTCGAGCAACTCGACGCGAAATTCGACGCCACCAAGCGCCAGACCGCCTGGCTGGAAATTCGCCTCTCCGATCTGCGCGAGGAAGTGGCTGAAGCCGAGAGCGTCGTCGAGGCCTACCGCTCCGCTTCCGGCCTGATCTCGGCCGGCGAGACGACGATCAATGAACAGCAGATGGCGGATGTGAACGGACAGCTCATCGTGCAGCGCGCCGAACTCGCCGAAGCCGAAGCACGGCTGGATTCCGTGCGCACCATGATGCGCCAGGACCTCGGCGCCGATACCAGCGGCGAAGCCCTGCGCTCGCCTGTGATCGCTGAACTCCGCCGCCAGCAGGCTGATCTCGCCCGCCAGCGCAACGACATCCAGAACCGTTACGGTCCCCGCCACCCGGAATACCAGCGCATCACCACCGAAGAATCCAATATCCAGGCCCAGATCGACACCGAGGTGAGCCGCATCGTCGCCAATCTCGAAAGCGAGGCCTCCATCGCCCGCCAGCGCGTGCAGTCGCTGGAGGGCAACCTCAATCGCATGCGGGCAACGATTTCCGACAACAACCGGGCGCGCGTTCGCCTGCGCGAACTTGAGCGCAATGCCGATGCCTCCCGTTCGATCTATGAGGCGTTCCTGGAAAGCTTCAAACTGTCGGACGAGGCCGACGGCATCACCGAGGCCGATGCCCGCATACTGTCGCGCGCCGCCGTTCCGCTGTCACCGGCCTTCCCCAAGACCACGCTCAATCTCGTGATCGGGCTCATGCTCGGTCTCCTCCTTGGCGTGCTCGCGGTCATCCTGGCCGAGAGCCTCAACAATCAGGTCAATGCCGGTTCCGATATCGAGGACGCCTTCGGGGTGCCCTTCCTCGGCAACTTCCCGAAACTGACCGGCGATGCGAAGAAAAACCCCGCCGAATTTGTGGTCGAGAACCCCATGTCGAGCTTTGCGGAGAGTTTCCGAAACCTGCGCGCCTCGATCATGTTCGCCGATCTCGACTCCGCTGTGCAGACCGTGGCGATCACCTCCTCCCAGCCCGATGAGGGCAAGACCACCATCAGCTACGGCCTCGGGCGCATGTCGGCCATGTCCGGCAGCAAGACGCTCGTCATTGACGGCGACTTCCGCCGCAAACAGCTGACCGAGAAGGCCGGCCTCGAACCGGAAATGGGCTTCCTGGAATGCCTGTTCGGTGAGGCGAAACTTTCACAGGCGATTGTCGTCGATCCGAAAACCTCGCTGCACATCCTGCCGCTGACACCTGATCGTCACACGCCGCGCGACGTGTTCGGCTCGAAGGCCTTCAACGCCCTGCTCGACCGTCTGAAGGAAGAGTATGAGCTGATCATCATCGACACCGGCCCGCTGCTCCTGATGGCAGAGACCCGCGTGCTGACGAGCAAGGTCGACCAGACCGTCGTCATTGCGCGCTGGCAGAAGACCAACCGCACGGTGCTCAAGCAGACGCTCGGCATCCTGTCGGACTTCCGCGCCAACATTGCGGGCGTGGTGCTGAACCAGGTGGACCTGAACAAGTACCATCGCCACGGCTATGGCCATTCAGGCTACAAGGCCTATGCCAAGTACTACTCCAAGGGCTGAGCCCTTGACGGGGCGCGAGCCCCTCGCGCCTCAGCCAGCCTTGGAGAGCATGGCGTAGATCTCGTCCTTCAGCACCATGCGCTTGCGCCGCAGCTCTTCCTCGGCCTCCTCAGACAGCGTGTCCACGCGGATTTCGGAGCGGTGGATCGCCCGGTTGACCTCATGATACTCCTCGGCGAGACGCGCAAAATGGGCGTCGGAGGTCTTGAGCGCCGTGATTGTCTCGGCGTGCTCGGGAAATTCCTCGTGCAGTTCATGTGGTGTGTGGCTCATGGGGGGGCTCCTTGTTTTCCTTGACAATGAGCGTGCCCGCCCCCTCCCCATCAATACGCAACCCTACGCATTGAAACCCCCACCTTGGAGAGTGTGCCCATGAGTTTTGCGCCGCCCCTGCCCGACAAGTCCGAACAGGACGAGGCCCGGCAGCTTCGCCCGAAATTCGGTTCAGACGGACTGATCGCGGCGATTGCACAGCATGTCGAGACCGGGGAGGTGCTGATGATGGCCTGGATGAATGCCGAGGCGCTTCAGGCCACGATCGAGACCGGCAAGGCCACATTCTGGGCTCGCTCCCGGCAGAGATTATGGGTGAAAGGCGAGACGTCCGGCCATGTGCTGGAGGTCGAGGCGCTGCTAACCGATTGTGACCAGGACACGGTGCTCCTCAAGGTCAGGCCCGCCGGACCGGCCTGTCACACCGGGCGGCGCAGCTGCTTTTACCGCCGCCTCGAAGTTGACGGCCGTTCACTTTCCATTTCGCCTGAAAAGAGGTAAACCACTGCGAGATGCGCCTGAGGGGGTCTTGGCGTGAAGGGGTATGATGATGTCGAAGTCTGCAGAGCGGCCCATGCGCGCCGGACTGGTGGTGCTGGCGCTTGGCCTCGCGGCCTGTGGGAACCAGAAGGATGAAGTGGCCGGCCCGGAGGCAACGCCGCCGGCGGAGACAAGCGAGCCCGCGCCGGAGCCTGTGCTGCCGCCACCTGGCGAAACTCTGCCGGCGGCCCCGGTCAGCGCGCCGGAAGAGCTGCACGTGTACAAGCTTGACTGCGGCACGATCGAGGTCTCCGATCTTGACGAGTTCGACACGTCGGGCGGCTTTGCGGGCGAATCCGACACCTTCACCAACACCTGCTGGCTGATCCGCCATCCGGACGGGACGCTGCTCTGGGATTTGGGCCTGCCGGGCCTTCTGGCCGACAATGGCGAGCAGACCCAGGGCATCTACACCGTCAGCCTCGACCGGACGATCAGTTCGCAGCTGCGCGAACTCGGCATCGATTTCGATGAAATCGACTATTTTTCGCTCTCGCACAGCCATTTTGACCATGTCGGCCAGGTCGACCAGCTTGAAGGTAGCGATGTCACCTGGATCGTCCACGAGGCCGAACTGGAAGCCATGCGGCCCAGGCCGGATGATCCGGATCCCATGTTCGGCCTGTTTGCGGACTTCCAGCAAATCACCTTCACCGGCGAACATGACGTGTTTGGCGATGGCCGTGTGCGCATCATCGAGGCCCCCGGTCACACGCCGGGCCACAGCGTGCTCTTCATCGACCTGCCCGAAACCGGCCCGCTCCTTCTGATCGGCGATCTCTATCACCGCATTGAGAGCGTCGATCCGAAGCGCATACCGCGCTTCAACTGGGATGTGATCGAGGCGGAGGCGCTCGGAATCGAACCCGGTGCGATCACGCGCGCCTCAATGGCGAAGATTGATGCGTTGGCCGCCGAGACCGGCGCGCGCCAGATCATCCAGCACGAGCCTGAAAGCGTCGACCCGCTGCCGGACCTGCCGATCCCGGTTCAGTGATCGACGAGCAGCGACGAAAGCACGTCCCGCCAGCGCTCCGGCAAGGACACGGGCCGTCTCGTGGCCGCTTCGACGTAGACATGGGTGAAATGCCCGGCGGCGGCGGCTTCACCGGCCCCCTCGGCGAAGATGCCGACACGATAGGTCACCGAGGAGTTTCCAATCCGCGCCACGGCAAGACCGGCTTCCAGACGCTGCGGAAACGCGACCGCCGCGTGATAGCGGCAACCGGTCTCCACCACGAGACCGATGAGTTCGTCACCCTTGAGGCTGAGCAGGCCCGCCTGCATCAGCCAAGCGTTCACGGCGGTGTCGAAATAGCTGTAATAGGTGACATTGTTGACATGGCCGTAAATGTCATTGTCCATCCATCGCGTCTGAATCGGGGTGAAAACGCGGTAATCGGAGCGGATTTCGCGGCGCGCGCGCTCACCAGACGGCATTGTAGATCTCCAGAGCGTCGGCCACACTCACGCTGCGCGGATTGTTGACCAGCAGCCGGCTCTGCTTCATTGCCTCGGCGGCGAGCATGGGCAGGTCATTGTGGGAAATGCCGTGGGCGCGCAGTTGTTGGGCCATGCCGACACGTTCGCAGAGCGCCTGCATTCGGTTGAGAAAGTCCTCGGCCGAGCCGTTCCCGCCGATCACCGCGCCAAGCTCGCCATAGGCGGTGCGCGCGGCGTCCGCCTGCATGTTGAAGCGCAGAACCGGCTGCAGCACCAGCGCATTGGAGAGCCCGTGCGGAATGTGGAAATGTCCGCCAAGCGGATAGGCGAGCGCGTGGACCGCGGCGACCGGCGCATTGCCAAAGGCCTGCCCGGCCAGCATCGCGCCGATGAGGCAGGCCCGACGCGCCTCGATGTCTGAGCCGTCCTCCACGGCACGCGGCAGATGCGTGTGAAGCAGCGCAAGGGCCTGGCGCGCGAGATTGTCGCTGAGGAGATTTTTTCTGTGCGCCGAAGTGTAGGCCTCGATGGCGTGGACCATGGCGTCCACGCCCGTTGCCGCTGTCGCCGCAGGGGGCAGGCCGAGCGTCAGTTCGGCGTCAAGCAGCGCCATGTCGGCATAGAGGGCGGAATCGACAATGCCGGATTTGGTGGTCGCACCGGTCGTCAGGATGGAGATGGGCGTGACTTCCGAGCCCGTTCCGGCCGTCGTTGGCGCCTGGATGAGCTTCAGGGCGCGCGGGGCCTCCACCTGGTCGACCCCGTAGACATCTGCCAGTTGCTGGCGCGGCGCACCAGCGAGGGCGGCGACAATTTTGGCGATGTCCATGCTGGACCCGCCACCGAAGCCGATGACGAGATCGGCCTCCATGGCCTGCGCGGTGCGGATCGCGTCCTCGGCCATCAGGTCGGTCGGGTCGGCGCCAATCGAAGAATGGATTTCGACCCGCTCAAGCCTGGATCTCAGGCTGTCGATTGCGGAGTTGGCCAGTCCGATCTTCATGATGCCCGGATCCGTGATGAGCAGCGCCTTGCGTCCGTACCGTGCGGCGTGTTCGCCCAGCCGAATTGCCCCTCCGGTCTCGATCACAATCTCCGGAACGGTCCTGAAAACGAGATTCATGGTCTTGTTTCTCCCGCTTGCGAGCATGGCCGGGCGAAGCGATGCCTGTCCAGCCCCTTGGCCGGGTCAACCCTCTTGTAGGGGCTGGCCGAGGGCGAGATCGCGCCGAAACTGCTCAATTCTTTGAAGTTTCGTGTCAAAGGCGCTCCAGTCATCGGACTCCGCGATGGCGGCCCAGATCGCTTCGATTTCATCATAGAGCAGGTTCTCGGGGGCGGCGGGCTGGAAGCTTGCGGTCTCAAGCCGGTCCGGGGAGACTGCGGTCCGCGCGGCAAGATGGCTGCGGATCGGCTTGAAATCGGCGGTGGCGTAGAGTTCGGCCCGCTGGCTTGCACGGGCGCGCGCGGCACTCGTTTCCCCGCAGAACCAGTCATGGAAGAGCCCTTGCCAGTCGACGCCGCTCTCGGTCATCCAGGAGAAGAGCTCCGCGATGAAAGCGATATCGGAACCGTCGCCAAGCGGTGAAAGTCCAAGCCGCGCATGCACATGGTCTACCAGAGCATCCTGATAGGCCGGCTCATAGCTGCGAAGCGCATCGATCAGCGGTTCGGTGTCCTCACCGGTCACAAGTGTCAGGCTCGAGGCGAGCTGCTGCATGTTCCAGAAGCCCCGGCCCGGCTGCGCCCCGAAGCGGTAGAGCCCCGCATGATCGAAATAGGCCGCGGTGAAATTCGGGTCCGAATGCGGCAGGAAGCGATAGGGGCCGAAATCGAAGGTCTCGCCGGTCAAATTGAAATTGTCGGTGTTCATGACACCGTGAACAAAGCCCGCCGCCATCCAGCTCGCCACCATGGCGGCACTGTCTCTGGTCATCAATTCGAGCAGTCTTGCCGCTTTTGAAGCGGAATTCGTGTCGTCCGCCTCCGGATAATAGTGGCGCGTACAATGATCGATGAGGCGTGCCATCTCATCTTTCAGACCAAGCGCGGCGAGGCGCTGGAAGCTGCCGATCCGGATATGGCTGTGCGACAGGCGCACCAGGACCGACGAGCGCGTCGGTGAGGGTTCGTCATTGCGCTGGAGCTGTTCACCAGTCTCGATCAGCGAAAAGGCCTTTGAGACCTTCACGCCGAGCGCTTCGAGATAGGCGCTTGCAAGAATCTCACGCACGCCGCCCTTGAGCGTCAGCCGTCCGTCGCCAAAGCGGGAATAGGGCGTCTGGCCGGATCCCTTCGTGCCGAGATCGAGCCAGCGGCCGCGCGCGTCCTTCAACTGCGCAAAGAGGAATCCACGACCGTCGCCGATTTCGGGGTTGTAGGTGCCGAACTGGTGGCCGTGATAACGCAGCGCCAGCGGCTCGGGAAGATTGCCGGGCAAGGCCTCGAACCGACCGAAGTGGCGGATCCAGTCGGCTTCTGACAGGTGAGCCAGGCCGATGCTCTCGGCGGCTCGCCGGTTGCGATGGCGCAGCACGGTCTCCGGAAAGTCAGCGGCCGCGACCGGATCAGCGATGAAGTCGCTGATTTCGAGAATGGGAAGATCGGTCATGGGCTTCGACTAGCAGTCCTTTGGAAAAAGGGCGACCCGTTTGGGCCGCCCTTTCAAGCTGCTTTGCCAGTTTCGACCTAACGGCGGATAACAAATTCCACACCCAGCAGACGGCCCTTCTTGAGCGGCGAGAAGGTGCCGCCACCAGGGAAGGTCTGGAACGGAGTCTGCACCCCATTCGACAGTGGCCCCGGGAAAGGCAGCTGCGTGTCATTTCCCACCTGGACCTCATCCAGCAGGTTCTTGCCGTAGAGCGACACAGAAACGCCCTCCATTGGCGTGTTCCAGGTCAGATCAGCATTCAGAATGCTGGCTTCCTGGATCCAGCCGAAATTGGAGTCCGTGTAGGCGATGCGATCACGATACTGATAGTTCGCAGTCGCCACCAGACCGCCATTATCGCCGAGCGCAATGTCCCAGACCGCGCCAACGCCGATCGTCGCATTCGGCACGCGAGGCAGCTCGAGGGCAAGGTCTTCGCCATCGACGACGCCGTCTGCCGAAATATCGAAACGGACATCGTCATATTCCGCGTTGATGATGCCGTAATTCGCGGTCAGCAGGAACGTATCAGTGAGCGCGACACGGCCCTCGATCTCGATACCCTTCAGCGTGGCATCGGCGGTGTTGAGGATGTTCTGGACGACGCCGGACGGACCGGCATTGTTCACCTCGCGCTGCATTTCGGAGATTTCAGTCTGGTAGAGCGCCGCATTCAGCTGCCAGCGACCGTCCGCCGAGCCGGTCTTCACGCCGATTTCGTAGGCATCGACCTCTTCCTCGTCAAAGCCGAACTCTCCGCCTGTGGCCGGCAGGATCTGATTCACGAACACGCCCACATCCGTGATGCGGAAATTGTATCCGCCCGACCGGAAGCCTTTGGTGTAGGAGCCGTAAACCTGGGTGTTGTCGTCGATGAAGTACTGCAAGCCGACCTTCGGCGTGACGTTCGACCACTCGTCTGAATCGGTGAAGCCGTTTGGCTCCTGAACAGCACCCCCGGTCGCCGCCGCCAGAAGGGCGTTCACGCCTTCAGTGGGGCAGGTGCCCTGCACGACCGAGCACTCGCTACGCGGACGCACATAGGTGATGTCGGCGTCCTTTTCCTCATTGGAGTAGCGCAGACCGAAGGTACCGGTCAGTTGCTCGGTGAAGGCGTAGTCCAGCTGGGCGAAGACGCCGAACACGGTGTGGTCCTGACGCCCGCCACCATAGAAGGTCAGCGGCGTGGAAGGCGGAACTTCGCGGGTTTCAGTGTAGGCGAGGTCCTGATTGAAATAGTAGATGCCGGTTGTGACATCCGCCTTGCCGAAAGTGCCGGCATAGCGAAGCTCGTTTGACCACTGCTCCTGCTCGAACTCGGTGTCGGAGTGGAAAAGGAAGAGCGCCGAGGCATCAATGTCGCCGGAGGTCGTGGCATCATAGTTGCGATAGCCGAGAATATTCGTGATCGTCCCACCGCCGAAATCGACATCTATGTCGGTGCGCAGCGATCCGAAAAGCATTTCGCCATCAGTATTGCCCGGATTGTCGATCGCCATGTCGAACGTGTCGCGACTGTAGAAGGCGCGGTTCTGGCCCGAGGGGCCATCAGTACGGGAATCGAGGTAGTCCATCTTGCCGAGCAATGTGATGTCCTCCGAGGCGCGCCATTCAAGGGCACCGCGGAACAGGAGCGAATTCAGCTCGCCATGATTGTCGTCAGTGGCCAGGTTCTTGAAGTAGCCGTCATCATAGGTGTAGGAGACGCCGAACTTGCCGAGCAGCTTGTCTTCCACAATCGGACCCGACACGATGCCCTGAAGCATGGTCTGGCTGCCACCGCGGTCCTCGTCGATCGGTCCGTCAAAGGCAGCCCGCGCCTTCCAGGAGAACTCCTCGGTCGGGTTGCCCGTGTTCACGACAAGCGCACCGCCGGTTGTGTTGCGACCGAACAGGAGACCCTGCGGGCCACGCAGGATTTCGACGCTTTCCAGGTCGAACAGGTCGATGATCACGCCATTGTTCACGCCGAGATAGACGCCGTCGATGAAGACGCCGACCGCCGGGTCGATGGACGGAATGGAGGAGTTCACGCCGAGGCCGCGAATGGCGAAGTTCGCTGTGCCGCGCGAGGTGCCGATATCGTCAAGCGAGACGTTCGGCGTGGAGAAGCTCAAATCCTCCAGATTGTTGACATTGAGTGCATCCAGAGTGTCGGCGCTGAACGCCGTGACTGCGATCGGAACCTCCTGCACATCCTCGACATCAGCCTTCTTCGTGGCGGTCACCGTAACGGGACCCAAGACGCGCGCGACCGCCCCCTCCCGGCTGCCTTCGTCCTCGGCCGCGTCCTGTGCCATGGCCGGCATGGCGAACGCCATCACTGCGGCTGAGGTGCCAAGCGTAAAAAATCGGCCAAACTTGCCCATGAAATTTCTCCCTACCTGATTAAGCTGAGCTCTTGTTTGTTATGGCGTCTTTCGAGACCCTTAAGATCATGACGCTCCCGTCAAGAATGGTGCAAACGGAGTGGATTGTCACTTTCGCTGGGGCCCGAACGAGAAATTTTCCGTTTGGCATGTAAAATCGCAACACTGCCCTGCCGAAACGCAATAAACAGCTTGCCTGAACCCGGTGCCAGGCACACAGCCCGGCGCGCCCGAAAGCTGCACGCGCGTTTCGCTCTTGCCATGCGCCGTCGCAAGCTTATCGAAAGCGACCATGAATCAGGACCAGTTCATCTTCTTTCTCGTCATCGCGGTCACGGTCTTCCTCGCAGCGCTGATGTTCCAATTCCGCTTCATGGGAGGGCTGGTCATGCGGCTTGTGCTGCGCAAGGCGCGCGAGGACCTTGATGAGGTGGCAGTTCGCGCAAGCGTCGCCGAGGCTGCGGGCGACAGGCCGGTTGCGGGCGCTGACGCCGCAGCGGTGGCTTGGCTGCGGGAGACATATGCCGGAAACCTGAACCAGATCCGGCGCGCTCGGCAGGGCTTCATACTGTTCCTTCTCTGCCTTCCGGTGATCCTGATCATCGGCAGGCTGTTGAACGTGGTCTGAGGGCAGGCAGATGAGCGAGACACGGCCACGCGGCTATTTCGCCCTGGGTGTCGAGGGCATTTCCAAGCCCCGCAACATGGGAGCCATCATGCGCACCGCGCACGCCTTCGGGGCGCAGTTCGTGTTCACCGTGGGCGCAGCGCTGCCCGTGCGCGACGCCTATAGCGCGGATACGTCGAAAACCTTCGAATCCGTGCCCTATTATGGCTGGAACACGATCAAGGATATGGCGCTGCCAAGAGGCTGCCTGCTGGTCGGGGTGGAACTGACTGAGGACGCAGTCGATTTGCCGAGCTTCCGCCATCCGCGCATGGCCGCTTATGTTCTCGGACGCGAGCGGGGCGACCTGAGCGCCGAGATGCTGTCCCGCTGCGACCATGTGGTGAAGATACCGACACGCTTCTGCATCAATGTGAGCCTTGCGGCCGCGCTTGTCATGTATGACCGCGTGCACCTTCTTGGCGCCTTTCCCGACCGACCAATCATGCCTGGCGGGCCGAAAGACCGAGGCTGAGGGCTACTTGCCGAGCAGGCGCTGCACGATGCCGAGCATTCCGGTGAATTGCAGCCCGCCATCGCGAACCGCCAGCGCAAGGCACACTTCACCGGGATCGGCAACCGGCTGGTGGATGTCTTCGGGTCCGGCGACTGACACGTCTCCCGGCCCGTAGCTCCCCATCTCGTCGGTGAAACCGCCCGCCACCACCAAGGTGAACTCATTGCCGCGGTGTGTGTGTCGCGGCGCGCCGCAGCCGGGCTCAATGCGCAGCAATTCGCATTCGGTCTGCCCGTCCAGATGAAGCGGCATGACTGCCAGTCCCCGACCATGCGACTTCCAGCCCTCGCGGGCCGCCGCCTCGAAGGCGAAGTCCTGCAAGGGTTGCGGCAAGCGAATGAGTTCGTCGAGCCGCTCTCCGGCTTGCGAGGCGGCACGCCTTTGGACGGGCGCAGGGCCTGCTTCAAGCGCGGCAAGCGCCGCGCCGAGCGCATTGGCTGACATGACGGCCTCCCCCTCGCTTTCAAGAAACACGCCGCCCATCGCATCCATGACCAGGAGCGGACCACCGAGATCGGGACGCAACGCAGCCTGCGTTTCGAGCAGCAGGACGAAACCCGCGTCGAGCCGCCCAGCGGCATAGGCCGCATAGAGCTCGCTGTTCTGTATGCTGATGTCCCTGAGCAATTGCGCCGCCATCTTGTTGTTCATATCACGCAATATTGAACACGCTCCGCACACGTCAAGGAAATGCAACTTCAGCTGGCGTCCACGCCCATCGGTTCAGCTGTTCCGTCTGTTTCCAGCCGCCCGCGCAGGCGGTTGAAGGCCAGCCGGATGCGGCTCTTCACCGTTCCGAGCGGCAGGCCGAACCGCTCGGCAATCTCGCTGTGCGAAAGTCCCTGATAGAAGGCAGCCTTCAGCAGGACGAGTTGTTCCTCCGGCAGGGTCTCAAGCGCCTCGCGCACCCGTTCCTCGGTGTCGGCGCGATCGACGGCGGCGTCGGGGGCCTCGATCTCTGCGGGATGAAGCGCGCTGTCATTCGGGTCGAGGTCAGGCTTGCTGGCACGGCGATGGGCGTCGATGCTACGGTTCCGTGCGATGCGGAAGAGCCAGGTGGACACCGATGCCTGACGGGGATCGTACTGCGCCGCCTTGCGCCAGACCGTCAGCATCACTTCCTGCGCCAGTTCCTCGGCGAGACCGTCATTGGCACCGAGGCGCACCATGTAGCTCTTCAGGCGCGGTGCGAAGACATTGAAAAGCTCTGCAAAGGCAGAACGATCCTGGCGCAGAGCGATCAGCCGCACGCAGGCCGCCATGCGATCCCGGTCTATGCTCCCGGCCGTTGGCTTCGGCTGGCTGCTGGCCTGTGTGTGCAATTTCGGCCCCTTCATTTGCACAACCATAAGCTCACAGGCAGCGGCCCAATGCAACCATTGGCTGTGAGTGGATTAGGTTTTTCTATCTCATACACGATTTAAGGTGCCCGTAGGTTCCAATTCAATGTCGCGATGAATTCAGATCGCCGGGCGGCCTTTCCACAGTGTCGCGATTGTAACGCCCTGCTTACGGATTTAGGAGTATGTCCCGATACGAAGTCCGGGGACCAATTGGCGCATCTTCGCGCCCGCAAACCGGACACCGCGAGCAATTGCGAGAACCCGAACGATCCGAGGCCAGCTTGATGTTTTTCCGCCCCATCCGCCACGCCACCATCGCGGCAACCGCATGCCTCACCGCCCTGCCGGTTGCCGCACAGGAGGTGCAGGCGAAGTATCGGGACTGGGTCGTCTACACGGTAGAGGAGGCCGGGGAGCAGATCTGTTATGCTGGCACCGCTGCCGAGGACAAGGCGCCAAAGGATGTCGAGCATGGCGAAGTCTTCTTCTTCGTCTCCAGCAGCCGCTCGGGCACCCGCCGCGACCAGCCGAGCCTGATGGTCGGCTTCCAGCTACGCCCCGATCTCGCCCCGACGGCGCAGATCTCGCGCAAGACCTGGACGCTCTATTCCGCGGGCAACGAGGCCTTCGCGCTCGACGCCGACGATCCGGAAATCGTTGCGGCGCTGAAGCGTGGGGCGGAACTGCGGGTCGAGGCAGTGTCCGATCGAGGCACGGCGGTGACCTATCATTTCTCGCTGTTGGGCTCATCCTCGGCCATTGATCGCGCCGCGGCACTCTGCCGCTGAGGCCCGCGCCAGTCGCCATGACGCCAGGGCGCGTACCAGCGCGCCGCTCGCAGGCTGTCCGGCACCGGATCGTACCCGCTGGACCCGCCCGGTCGGCAGCGGCACAAACGCGCAAGCCCCATCCAAGCCCCGACCCAGGCCCCGTGGCGTGAACAGGCCTCTGCGGCGTACTCCGAGCAGCTCGGCTCATGTCGACACCGCACACCGAGCGCCATGAAGAGCGGCGACAGAGTGAGCTTGTAGGCTTTCAGAATGACTGCAGCCATTGGCTGGAGCCTCGCACTCATTCGGCCAAGAGGCGTGATCTGTCGGAAAGCCGACGCGACAGCACAACCAGATTGCCGATGCAGGCGCGGCGCGTGCTGAAGCCCTGCGTTGAGGCGCCAATGATGCGGCCATTGACCCCGATGATCCGCCAGCGCCATTCGCCACGGGCGGGCCTGTCAGTCTCAAGCCGGTCTTCGCCAGCCTCCGCCCCGGCGGGCGCACGACGCACGGCCTTGTGAAAATCTGCTTCTGTCAGTTCGGGAATGTCTGAGAGGTCGATCTCGTCGTCGGCCAGCTCGCGCACAGCGCGCGCCTCAGCTTCCGACACGACCATTTCTTCCAGTCTCTTACGCACTGTACTCATCGTACCATTTTCATTCTGATTTTGTCGCCTTGCGCGCCGAAATGATCCGGACCCGGCCTTCGCGATCCGTATGCGTGATCACAAGGATTACCATGTCATCCGCTGTTCCGATATCGGTGTCCCGGTACTCGCCTTCAACAAATTCGATCTTCAGGTTCAGGCGTTCCCGGCGGACGATCTGAGCAGCCAGCTCGAACGAGACCCGGTGCTTGACAAGATTTGCCTCCGCCTTGTCTTCATCCTACTCAATCTCCACCGCACGCTCCGCAATCGCAATTCATCAGGCACCGGCCCCGGCCTCGCGCACCTGCAGTGCGTCCTCGATGGCAGCGATTGCGGCGTCGAAAGCGAGCAGTGTGGAGGCGTGGCGCTGGGGATAGTCGCGCACCGCCTCCAAATGGCGCAGTTCCCAGAACCGGCCTTCAGGCGGCAGGGCGGCCTCCTTCAGCATGGCCCGCAGAGCGTCGCGCGCCTCGCGCACATCTTCGACACGCGCACCGACAGCGTGCTGTGAGAGCACCGCCGCCGATGCCTGACCGAGCGCGCAGGCCTTTGGCTCGAGCGCGATCGCCGTGATCCATTCCCCTGCCGGATCCAGGCGGAGTTGCACGCGCATGGTCGAACCGCAGACCCGCGAGACCTTCTCCGCCGATCCGTCGGCGTCCTCCAGCGTTCCGACATTCGGGATGCTGGCGGCCAGCTCGAGCACGCGATTATGGTAGATGTCACCAAACATGAGCCAGATATCGCCCGTGCCCAGCCGCACTTCAAGCGCAACGAAGCCGTTCAGAACGGCCAGATGTTGGCGACGAAGTCGGCTACCCGGTTCCAGATGCGAAAGAGTAGCAGGAGCGCGCCGAAAAGCGCCGTGCCCGCGAGAATGATCATCACCCCGTCGCGCGCCGTCACGCCGAGCCCGAAGAGCAGCACGGCCAGGCAGGGCACGACCGGCGCGATCGGCACGAGGCTGAGCGGGAAAGTGAGCAGCGCGGCCGCGACACCGATCAGCGCCACGAGCATGGCAAAGGGCGGCGCGGTCAGGAAGGTGAAGCGCGGTGCGAGCAGCGCATCGATTGGACGAATCCAGCGTTCCGCGCTGTTTATCCCCTTGATCATCTGTTCGCGCGGAAACTCGATCCTGAGGATACGTTTCGGCACCCAGGGATAGCGCTTTCCGAAGGCCATCTGCAGCGAGATGAGCAGGATGACGAGCGCGAAGAGCGATGTGGTCAATGGCACAAGTGTCAGCGGCCCGATGGCGACGAAGCCAAGCAGTGCCAGGATCGGCCCGTAGGCGCGACGCCCGACCGCTTCAAGCAGGTCACGGACGGTGACGGTGTCACCGGAGGTCCGCTCGGTCAGGGAGTGCATCAGCGAGCGGAGATTGTGAACCTTCGAATCCGAACCGTGAAGGTCCGGCTCATCAACGGATTCAGTCATGACCGTCTCCCACTCGCCAGCGTCGCGAAGGATTTACGCTTTTCCGCCCTTCTTGGCGAGCTTGTCGAGCTGGGCCTGCATGGCAGCCATCTGCTCCCTGAGCAGGCTGAGCGCCTCATTGGCCTCATCGCCGCCTTCATCAGCAGCGTCTTCCGTCGTTTCCGGCGTTTCCGGAGGACGACGCCGCGTGGTGCCGGGCTGGAACATGCCCATGGTCTGCTCGAACATGGCCATGTTTCGCCGTGCCATCTCCTCGAAGAAGGCCATCGGCGTGAAGCCGCCCATGGCGCGCATCTGCTCGCGGAACTTTTCCTGCTGCGCAGCAAAACTGTTCATGCTCATGTCCAGATAGGCGGGCAGGACGGCCTGCATCTGGTCGCCATAGAAGCGGATCACCTGTCGCAGGAAATTCACCGGCAGCATGCTCGTTCCCTTGTTTTCTTCCTCGAAGATAATCTGTGCGAGCACCGACCGTGTCAGGTCCTCGCTCGATTTCGCGTCCTGGACGATGAAATCCTTGCCTTCGCGGATCAGCCTCGCGAGATGCTCCAGCGTGACATAGGAGCTGGTCGATGTGTCGTAGAGACGGCGGTTGGCGTACTTCTTGATGATGATCGGATCGCCCGGATTGCGCTTTGCCATGCCTGAACTTGTCCTCCACTGTGGCCCTTTAGGTGGAAATCCGCATGGCCGAGGCGGTTCCCTTTCGCCGAAAGTCGGTTTGACGGCTATCACAAGCCGTTTAAAGCTAAGTATCAGTCATCAAAGCAAATTGTGTGCTCATGCACAATTCGCAATCAAGAAGCCGGTCTGGGCTGAACAACAAAGGGGAGGATCAGGATGTCGGAACGTATAGCACTTGTGACAGGCGGTACGCGTGGCATCGGCCATGCCATTTCATCTGCGCTGAAGTCTGCAGGTTACCGGGTGGCAGCGAATTATGGCGGGAATGACGAGGCGGCGAACAAATGCGCCGATGAACTGGGCATCAAGGTCTTCAAGTTTGATGTCGGCGATTACGACGCCTGCGCCGAAGGCATTGCGAAAGTCGAGGCCGAAGTCGGCCCGGTCGATATTCTCGTCAACAATGCCGGCATCACGCGCGACGCGCCCTTCCACAAGATGACGAAGGAGATGTGGCAGCAGGTCATCGATGTCGATCTGAACAGCGCCTTCAACTGCACCCATGCAGTGTGGAACGGCATGCGTGACCGGGGTTTCGGACGGGTGATCAACATTTCCTCGATCAACGGCCAGAAGGGCCAGTTCACCCAGGCCAACTATTCCGCCGCCAAGGCCGGCATCATCGGCCTCACCAAGGCGCTCGCCATTGAGGGCGCCAAGAAGGGGATCACCTGCAACGCCATTGCGCCGGGCTATATCGACACGGAGATGCTGCAGGCGGTGAAGCCCGAAATCCTTCAGACCATCATTGACGGCATCCCCGTCGGACGGCTTGGCAAGCCCGAAGAGATCGCCGACCTGGCGGTGTTCCTGTCGAAGGACGAGTCCGGCTTCATGACGGGTGCGACCTTCACCATTAATGGCGGCCAGTACATCACCTGATCGCTTTGCGGCCGGCCCACCTCACGCCCCGGCGAGGAAGCCTGTATAGGGCGTTTCCGGCCGGGGCCCGTAATGCGAGATCACCTCGGCCGCTGCGAGATGGCCAAGCCGGGCACACTCGCCGAGCGGGCGGCCGCGGGACAAGCCGAACAGGAAACCGGCGGCATATTGGTCGCCCGCACCCGTCGTGTCGATGACGTCAACTCCTGGAACCGCGTCGGCAATGACCATCTCGTCGGCAGCGATCACGACCGAGCCCTTCTCCGAACGCGTCACCGCCGCCAGCGCGGAGTCGGCCCTCAGCGCAGCGATGGCTGTATCGAAATCATCGGTCTCATAGAGCGATTTCAGCTCCTCCTCATTGGCGAAGAGGATGTCGACATGGTGGTTGACCAGATGGCGGAAGCTCGCGCGATGCCGGTCGACACAGAAATTGTCAGAGAGCGTCAGCGACACTTTCCGGCCAGCGGCCTTGGCGATCTCGGATGCGTGCACAAAAGCCGCCTTCGCTTCCTCCCGGTCGAACAGATAGCCTTCGAGATAAAGAATGCCGGAATCGCGCACGACAGCCTCATCTACATCCTCAGGGGCAAACAGGGTGGACGCACCGAGGAAGGTGTTCATGCTGCGCGCACCGTCCGGCGTCACGAAAATGATGGAGCGCGCCGTAGCCACCCCGCCGACAAGGGCCGGGGTGTCAAAATCGACCCCGATCTCGCGCAGGTCGCGGCGGAAAACCTCGCCGAGCCGGTCATCGGCCACCTTGCCGATATAGGCCGCCTTCCCGCCAAAGCTCGCAAAGCCGGCAATCGTGTTCGCTCCGGACCCGCCGGACAGCTCGTGCGCGCCAATGGCCGCAGCGGTGAGCTCCTGTGCCCGGTCGGCATCGATCAGTGTCATGCCGTTCTTGCGGATGTCGAAGCGTTCGAGGAACGCCTCCTCGACCGGCGCAATCACGTCGACAATGGCATTGCCGAGACCGACCACGTCATAACGCGCTGAACTCATGCGGAAATCTCCCTGAAATGCTGGTCCCGTCTAGGCCCGTCTGCCAGACAACTCAACTGCACTTGCCCGCAACACCCCGGAGGCCTAATCCACTGGCCATGAAACAGGTCGCCTTCCTCGCCAGCCCTGTCACCATGCCCGGCAGCCCGGTCAGGCGCGCTGATTCCTTCGAACATGACAGCCAGGTCGCTGCCTTGCGCGGGCCACTGGCGGCACGCGGCATGGAGCTTGTCGAGGTGTCATGGGACGCGGACGAGGACTGGTCGCGCTTCTCTGCGGCCGTGATCGGCACAACCTGGGACTATTGGAACCGGGAGACGGAATTCATTGAGACGCTCGCCCGCATCGAAGCGGCGACATCGCTGTTCAATCCGGTAAGCCTCGTCAACTGGAACCGGCGCAAGACCTATCTGCGCGAACTGGAAGCTGCCGGCGCGCGGCTGATCCCGACCGTCTGGGTCGACGATCCCCAGCCGGACGCCGTTTGCGCCGCCTTTGAGACGCTCGGAACCGACGATCTCGTCATCAAGCGACAGGTCGGGGCCGGGGCTGACGGCCAGCACCGGCTGAAGCGGGGCGAGGCCTTGCCCGACCTATGCCGCCCCATGATGGCCCAGCCCTTCCTCCCATCGGTTCAGACCGAAGGCGAATTCAGCTTCATCTTCATTGGCGGTGCGCTCTCCCATGCCCTGCGCAAGCGCCCGAAACCCGGCGATTACCGCATCCAGTCGCTCTATGGCGGCTATGAGGAGGATGTGTCGCCCGGCGCAGACGATGTCGCCGCCGCCCGCGCCGTGATCACGGCGCTTGGAGAACCGCCGCTCTATGGCCGTGTCGACATGGTGCGCGGGAATGCCGGGGAATTGCTGCTGATGGAACTCGAACTGATCGAGCCCTACCTCTACCCCCGCAACGGCCCGAAGCTCGGCGAACTCTTCGCCGGGGAGCTTGTCAGGAGACTGGGCTGAGCGCGCATCTCCCCATCGACGCTGTCCTGCCGGAGATCTGCGCTGCCCTTGAGGCAGGCACAAGGCTGGTCCTGGCTGCACCGCCAGGGGCGGGCAAGACAACGCGGGTGCCACTGGAACTCCTGAAGTCTCAATGGCTTGGCGAGCAGAAGATCATCCTGCTCGAACCCCGCCGCATCGCGGCGCGCATGGCGGCCGAGCGCATGGCATCCACGCTCGGTGAGACAGTCGGCCAGACGGTCGGCCTGCGCACGCGGCTCGACACGCGAATTTCGGCGAAAACGCGTCTGGAAGTGGTGACTGAGGGCGTTTTCACCCGCATGGCGCTCAGCGATCCGGGGCTGGAAGGCATTGGCGCTGTGATCTTCGACGAGATCCACGAGCGCGCGCTGACGGCCGATCTGGGGCTCGCCCTAGCGCTCGAAGTGCAAGACGCACTGCGCGAGGAACTGCGCATCCTCGCCATGTCCGCGACGCTCGACACCGGCCGGATCGCTGCGGTGATCGACGCCAGCGTGATCGAGTCCGAAGGACGGAGCTTCCCCGTCGAAACCATCTATCTCGGCCGCGACCGCGACGAGCGCGTCGAGGATGCGATGGCGCGCGCGGTGCGCCGGGCGCTGCGCGAGGACGAGGGCTCCCTTCTCTGCTTCCTGCCGGGCCAGGGCGAAATCACCCGCACGGCGGAGCGCCTGAGCGACCTGCCTGATCATGTCACACTCGCCCCGCTTTACGGAGCGCTCGATGCCCGCGCGCAGGACCTCGCCGTCTCTCCCGCACCGCCGGGCGTGCGCAAGGTCGTCCTCGCCACCGATATCGCCGAGAGCGCGCTCACCATAGAGGGCGCGCGGGTCGTCATCGATGCGGGGCTTGCGCGCGTGGCAGACACCGACGCATCGACGGGCGTGTCGCGCCTCGTCACCCGTCGCGCGGCGCGGGCAAATGTGGACCAGAGGCGCGGGCGAGCAGGACGCACCCAGCCCGGCACCTGCTACCGCCTGTGGCATGAGCCCGAGACGCGCGGCCTTGCGCCGGAGCCGGTTCCGGAAATCCTCGCAAGCGACCTTGCGGGCCTTGTCCTCGACCTTGCAAGCTTCGGCGAGCCCGATCCCTCCCGATTGACCTGGATCGATCCGCCGCCTGCCGGCCGACTGAAGGCGGCGCGGGCACAACTCGAAGCGCTCGACCTGATCGATGAGACTGGCGCAATCACGCCTCTCGGACGCGCGGTGGCCGCCCTGCCGCTGCCACCGCGCCTCGGCACGCTGATCGCCCGCAGCGGGGGAGAAGACCGAGCACTTGCCGCGCGCATGGCGGTGATCCTCAGCGAACGCGGGATTGGCGGCGCATCGACTGATCTTGCAGAGCGCCTGCAAAGACTGGCGTGCGGATCGGGCGCGCGGGAGCGCCGCGCGCGAGAACTGGCTGCACGCTGGGCCGGTGGCGAGACCGCCTCCCGCACCGACACGCAGCATCTCGCCTGCATCCTGCTGACGGCCTGGCCGGACCGCCTTGCCCGGGCGCGCGACAAAGACGCCCAGCCCGGCTTTTATCTGCTCGCCTCCGGTCAGGCGGCGCGCTTGGAGCCGACCGACCCGCTGGCGAAGGCCGACTGGCTCATCATCGCCGATCTCGGAGGCGGTGCAGGCGTGCCCCGGATCGGCGTGGCCCTGCCGGTCAGCGATGACGAGGCACGAAAACGCATCGAAACCATGGAAATCACTTCGTTTTCGTCCGGGACAGGCCTCGTGACATCAAAACGGGTCAAGCGGATCGGGGCAATCTTCCTGTCCGAAACGCCAATGCCGAAACCGAAGGGCGAGGCCGTCATCGCAGCGCTTCTCGGCGCGCTCGCAACCCATGGGCTGGGCCTTCTGAAGCAGGCAGGCGCGCTCGAAGCGCTTGCGGCGCGCACAGAACTCCTTCGCAAGCATGTCGGCGATCCCTGGCCGGAGGATTTCCTCGCGCTGCTGACCCGCCGACTGCCCGACTGGATCGCGCCGGTCCTGTCGCGCACGCCAGACCTCAGCACGATTTCCGGCGCTGAACTTGTCAGTGCCGCGCGCACCTTGCTCGACTGGCCGCTGCCGCAGGAACTCGACACGCTCGCCCCGACACATTTCGAGAGCCCTGCCGGTTCGCGGCTCGCCATTGATTACACGGCGGAGAATGCGCCGCTTGTGAGCTGCCGTGTGCAGGAAGTGTATGGTGTCGCCGAGCATCCCCGAATCGCACAGGGACGCGTGCCGCTGACCTTTGCCCTCCTCTCACCCGCGCATCGGCCGGTCGCGCTCACATCAGACCTGCCGGGCTTCTGGCGCGGGGGTTATGCGGACATGCGCAAGGACATGAAGGGACGCTATCCGAAACATGACTGGCCCGAAGACCCCGCAAGCGCCGGCGCGCACATTGGCAAGACGAAGAGGAAGCTGGGCTCAGGCTGATGCGAGAACACTGATCGGCGCATGGTCGGAGGGCTTCTCGCCGCCGCGCCAGGCGAGGTGGATGCGGAAATCAGCCGGATCGAGCCCGGCCATCGCCGCATCATTTGCCCAGATATGGTCAAGCCGCCGGCCCCGATTTGACGCCGCCCAGTCGCGCGCACGGTAGCTCCACCAGGTGTAGAGCTTCTGCCCGGCCGGATGGGCGATCCGGGCGATGTCGGCGAAACCTGCTGCCTTTCTGGAGTCTTCGAGGCGCCCGGTCTCTTCCGGCGTGTGGCTGACAATCTTGAGGAGCTGCCTGTGCGACCAGACATCATGCTCCTGCGGAGCAACATTGAGGTCGCCGACAAGAATGCGGGGCCGCCCGTCCGTCCGCTCGATGCCGGAATAGGCCTCGCCGAGACGCTCGAGGAAATCGAGCTTGTGGGAGAATTTCGGATTGGTCTCAGGATCAGGTTCGTCGCCACCGGCAGGCAGGTAGATGTTGTGCAACTCCACGCCGCCAACGCGGACCGCAACCACCCTGGAGTGCCCCTCGCGGCAGAGATCGGGCCCCCCGATCCGCTCCAGAGGTAGCCTGGAAGCAATCGCGACACCATGATGCCCACCGCCCTGTCCGTTCAGGGCGAGGTGCGTCAGCCCCATCGCCTCGAAGGCCTTTGTCGGGAACTCGCCGTCGCGGCACTTGGTCTCCTGCAGGCAAACCACATCAGGTCGCTCCGCCTCGACAAAGGCAGCGACATTTGGCGCGCGCAGCCGCACGGAGTTTATGTTCCAGGAGACAATCTTGAGGCCGGTCATGACGGCGCGCTTAAAGCGGAGCGCCCGCCCGGTCAAATCGCGTATCTGCTACACATACATAGAACGCGCCCGGATCTGGGGACGGATCCGGGCGCGAGTGACGCGCGTTGCGTCCTGCCGGGAGGGGGGGCCGGCAGTTCCGGCGCGGCATCCCCGGTTCAGGGGGGAGGGGAAGCATCCGAAGACGCCTGCGCCGTTAGTTGCAAATATGTGACGCACTGAAAAAAATTCAATTCACAAAATTGTAACCTCTGGACAGTGACAATTTTACAAAGCCCAGACAGCGCGCGGCTGCCTCGAGACATGGAAACCGACGCAGCCATGTCAAGCAGGACCGTTTCCTGATCAAGCAGAAGACAATAGCGCATCGACCCAGCGCGGCACGATCTCGCTCGCCGGCCCCAGATGGGTTTCCCGGAACGCCCAGTTATTCTCCGAAGCTTCGAGATTGAGCTCCACCGTGTGGGCACCCAGCCCGCTTGCCGCCTGAACGAAGCCGGCCGCCGGATAGACATTTCCGGAGGTCCCGATGGCCGCAAACAGCGAGCAGTCCATGAGTGCCGCCTCGATTTCGTCGAGATAGAAAGGAATTTCCCCGAACCAGACAACATTCGGGCGCAGCCCGCCCGGCTTCGCACAGGCCAGACACGTGGTTTCGGTCCCGAGATCACCGTCCCACGGGAAAACAGCCTCACAAGCGGTGCACTGCGCCTTTCTCAACTCGCCGTGCATATGCAGGACGTTCCGCGATCCCGCACGTTCGTGCAGGTCATCGACATTCTGCGTCACGAGCGTCACCCGGCCCGGCCATTCCGCCTCGAGCCGCGCCAGCGCTTCGTGCCCGGCATGGCAATGGCTGTCGATGAGGCCGCGCCGGCGGGAATTGTAGAAATCCTGAACGAAGTCGGGATTGCGGGCGAAGCCTTCCGGTGTGGCGAGGTCCTTGATCGGGTATTTGGTCCAGATGCCATCCTTGTCGCGAAAGGTGCCGAGGCCGCTTTCAGCCGATATGCCTGCCCCCGTCAGGATGAGAATGGATGCCTGCCGGTCGATCTGCCCCGCCATCATTTCGCCTTTCGCTTCAATCACCCTCGTCAGGCGAGCCACACAGGGTTAATGTGGTGCGGTCAAGGGGGCGGGAGTAGGCCCCTCTGTGATTGTACGCGTCGGCTGACGCTCTTTGAGACAAGGTGGGGAAGATGACCTTACTGCAGAAACTGACCCTTGCGACGGCGGGCATGGCCCTTCTGGCGGCCTGCGACCAGCGCGAGGAGCGCATCGACCGGGCGAGCGGCCTTTACGACGCGGTGCGCGAACAGGTCGCCGAGGATGTGCTGGGCCAGGACATTTCGCGTTCGCCCATGGAGCGGGCGAGTGTCGGTGAACGCGCGCTCGGCGGCGCAAGCTTGCTGCCGATGCCGGAGCTGCAGCCCGCAAGCGTGCCCGACACCGCCCGCTTCGCCGTTGGCTCGATCATCGCCAAGCCGGCCGCCATCAGTGTGATCGAGGAGATCGAAGCGGCAGAACCGATGGAACTGAGCGCCCTGCCCGTCATGATCGGTGAAGACGCGCTCGAGGCAGCGCCACCGACTGTCCCCGGCCAGCCGCGTGCGATGGCGCCGGAGGAGGTGCCATCAAGCGTCGCTGTGATCGAAGTGCCCGATGCGTCCCGCCGCAGCATCGCGAGGAAGATGGGAACGAAACGCGCTGCCGGAATCAAGCTCGACCGCATTGAGCTGCCGGGCCTCGAGGAGATCGAGAAGAAGGAATACAAGGAGTTGCGGGAGCTGAAGATCCAGCGTCCGCAGATCCGTGATCTCGAAAGCATCACGCCCGAACCGCGCAGGCTCGAACGCATTCCCGCCCTGCCAGACGGCACGCGACAGATGCTCAAGGTGGAGCGTCGAATGGGCATCTCTGCCCCGAAGCTTCAAGTCCAGGAATCGGCCCGGGCGAAAATGCTCACCACCATGGAGAAGTATGGCCTCGACGGCCAGGTCGACCCGCTCGACCGCGGTGGCCAGATGAAGCTCAACTTCCGCCTGAATGTCGTCGATCCCACCCGCTTCCAGGGCGAAACGGCTGACGAGGACGCGATCGCGGAGTTCTTCGCGCTCGACGCCAATCTGACATGCCCGCGTGACCTCCCCTTTGAGGAAATCCGCAAGGACCCCGTTCTGGCAACAATCTGCGTGGTGGAGGAACTCCAGGAGACGGGCGAGTTCGAATATGTCGAGAAGGATTTCATCTTCGAGCACCAGTTCGCCAGAAAGCCGAAGGAAGACGAGATCGCCGGGCCGACGGGTGTCACGGGGTCGAGCACGCTGCTGCCGAACGATCCCCTTTTCGCGCTGCAGTGGCATTATGCGAGCCTTGGCAGCGAGGACGGCATGTCGCCGGGCGGTGCGGGCTTTGTCGACTTCTGGTCGCGCCAGTCCGTTCTCGGCTCGCGCGAGGTTGTCGTGGCGGTCGTCGACACCGGCCTCGATATGGACCATCCCGACATTGAGCGCTCCGAGAATGTCGCCCCGGGCTATGACTTCGTCTCCGACCCGATTGTCGCCAATGATGGCGATGGCCGTGACGCTGACCCGAATGACCCGGGCGATCTCTGCGATCCGCGCAAGGGCGATGAGGACACCTTCCACGGCACCCATGTCGCCGGCACCATTGGCGCCGCGCTGACCAATAATGGCTCGGGCGTCGCCGGCGGGGCCTGGAACGTCACCATCGTTCCGGTGCGCGCCATGGGCCGCTGCGGCGGGCAGCTGTCCGACATCAATGATGCGATCCGCTGGTCGGCGGGCCTGATCCCGGTGATCACCGACGACAATTCGGAGATCTGGAACGAAAATCCGGCCGACATCATCAATCTGTCCATCGGGCTTCCCGCCCAGTGCCCGCCCTCTCTGCAGGACGCCATCGACAGCGTGGTGGAACGCGGCGCCATTGTCGTCTCCGCCGCCGGCAATGCACGCATTCCGACGACATTCTACGCACCCGGCGGCTGCCGGAACGTGATCTCTGTCGCCGCGGGTGATGCGCGCGGCCAGATTGCGCCCTACTCCAACTACGGCGTCGAGGTCGATATCCTCGCCCCGGGCGGCGACCTGACCCGCGATGACAATGGCGACAAGTTCCCCGACGGCGTGCTCTCCACCCGTCCGAAGAAGGACTGCATCGATCCGGTCACCGGCGAACAGGAGGCCGAGTGCTTCTATGCCTTCGAGCAGGGCACCAGCATGGCGGCGCCGCATGTCTCAGCAGCGCTCGCCCTGATCATGGCGAAGTATCCAGATGCGAGCCCGGAGGAGGTGCGCCAGATGCTGCTGGCAGCAACGGAACCGCGCGAGGACAATCAGTGCGCCGGCAGCTGCCTGCTCTATCCCGGTGCGACCAAGATTCCGGGAACCGACAATCTGTGTGCGCGTCCTTGTGGCGCGGGTCTCCTCAATCTGGCAAGATTGCCGGAATGAGGGCTGAAAACATGCATTGACGGGCGACGGGGCCTTGGGAGCGATGGTTAGACGAAACCCATTCCTGACCCAGAGGCAGGGACTGCTGATCGGTCTCTGTCTTGCGGGCGGATCACTGGTCGCCGCGTGTGACACCATGCTCCTGCCCGACAGCCGCGAGAGCTCCCGCGGTTCCGCATCCGGCCCTGTCAGCTCCGATGACACCGCTGAGACAGAGACCAATATCGGTACGGCGACAGCACCGCCGCCGACGCCGGCCACGCCAACCTACGCCAACACGATGTCGGAACGCCTCTTCACACTCGCCCGGCTGCGCGCGGCGCGCGCCGGCAACCCCTTCGGCGTGGAGGCGGATGGACCGCAGACGCGACCCGCCGAGATCCTCCCGGCCCAGGCAAGCGCGCCTGAAAGCCAGTCGGCGACTGATGTGACCTATATCGTGAAGCTGAAGGACCCTGTGATCCAGAATGAGATTGCCCGCAATTTCCGCCGGGACCGTGCAGGCGTCGAATCACGCTGGCAGACCTGGCGGGCGGCGAATGGCTGGGACGGCTTTGAACTCGTGAGCGCAAGCTATTCCGGCGAGATCGTCGTGCGGCTGGCCGATGATGCGCCGGGCGATCTGCGCGAGCGCTTCGCCGACAGGACCGCGCGCGAAATCGCCGCCTGGATCAGCCAGAAGCCGAATGTTGTGTACTGCGATCCCAATTACACCGCGAGCGTGCCATGAGCCCGCCTTGCAGACCCTGCCAAGGAGCGAACCGAATGCGCCTGTTCCTGCCCATCCTCACTCTGTCCATGGCCATCGGCCTTGCGGCCTGCGGTGACGGCGCCGATGCCCGTCAGGACAATGAGCCCGGACCCGATGTCGTCCAGCCTCGCGCCGTGAATGTCGAGCAGGTGCCGATCGAGGCGATCGATTGGGGCGCAGCGCTGGCCGACATGGAGCGCGATGCCGACGCGGCGAGTGCGGCCGGCATGGCGCAGGTCGCCTCTGCCGGAGACCCCGCCCCTGTGCCCGTGCTGATGCCGACCGTGATCCGCCCGCAAAGCGCTGGCGAGCCGCTCTATGTCGCGACCGAGGACGGCTATTTCGCCAACATTCCCGGACCGCGTTACGACATCGTCATGAACGGCACGATTGTCCGCTTCGACAATCCGAACGAGACCGGCTCGGCCAAGGATGAGGAAGGCTACGACTTCCGCGCCACCAAGGCCGGTGCGCAGGTCGCCCTCTCGCGTTACGGTGCCGACTATGTCATTGAGTTCGAGTGCAACATCATCGGTGAGAACCAGACCTGCATCGGTGAGGAAGAAGCCGTCGAGATTGCCGAAGGGCTCGTGGTCAGCCGCGGCCAGTAGGCTGCGAGGTCCGGAGCGAAGGGGCGGACGGCCCGCCGGACTTCCGGTCAGGACAGCCTTCACAGGGGACACGGGAAGATGAGCAGATGGATGAGCCTTGTCGTTGTGATCGCCCTCGTGGGCGCGGGGATTGCCGCGGTCGTCATGGGACGCAGCGGCCTGGATGACGGCCCGGGAACGGTCACGCCGGACACACCGCCCGTTGACGTGTCGGACCCCGCTGATCCCGCCGATCCAGCCCCCCCCGGAAACGGCCCGTCTGACGTCGATCCGGTCGATCCCGACACACCGGCCCCTGATAAGCCGGACACTGATCCCGCCGACCCGGCGGACCCTCCGGTCGATGTCACCGATCCGGTCGAGCCGCCGACCCCTGAGCCGACCTGGTCCTACTATCCTCCCGGCGATCTTGAGAAGGACACCGGCGAAGGCGCTGCGACCATGACCGTCTTCGCACCTGACATGGTGTTCCCCGTGCAGGAGGACCCCGCCTATGCGCAGAGCCAGGTCTACCGTCCGGGTGGACAGGTGCCCGGCGACCAGTGCCAGGAAAGCAATTACCAGTATCCCTGGCGCGACAATTTCTGCGAGACCCGCACCTCGCAATGGTCTACGCCCTACTGCACCGAACAGGGCGTACACCTTGGACAGGACATCCGCGCCGGCACGCCTGCAGGCTGCCGCCAGATGCGCGGGCAGAGCCCGGCCGAGCGGGGCCTCTATGCCATTGTGGCCGCCGAGGATGGCTATGTCTCCAATGTCGGCAGCTACACGGTGAATGTCCGCGCGGGCGGGCGCATCTATCGCTACCTCCACATGAACATGGCCCGCCTTGAGGTCTCACTCGGCGACAAGGTGACGGCCGGACAGGTGCTCGGCTACCTTTCGAATGATTTCGGCGGAGCGCCGACCACTTTCCACCTGCATTTCGAGATCAAGATGAACACCGCCGAGCATGGCTGGACCTTCGTGCCGCCCTATCTGTCACTCGTCGAGGCCTATGCCCGCCGCGAGGCCAATCCCGGCGAAATGATCCGCGCGGTCGACAGCGAAGAACCCGTGGTCGTTGGCGCTTCGACAGAGGACTAACGCCCCTCGAAAGGGTCGCGCATCAGGATGACATCCTCCCGCTCTGGCGAGGTGGAGACGAGTGCGCAGGGGCGCCCGACAAGTTCTTCCAGCCGGCGTACATATTTCACCGCCTCGGCCGGCAGATCGTTCCAGCTGCGCGCGCCCCGGGTCGAGCCTGTCCAGCCCTTCATGGTCTCATAGACCGGCTCGACGGCGGCCTGCTGCGCGGCAGTGGCCGGCAGATGGTGAATGATGTCACCATTCAGCCGATAGGCGGTGCAGACCCTGATCTCGTCAAAGCCGTCAAGCACGTCGAGCTTGGTGAGCGCGAGGCCATCGACGCCGGACACCGAACAGGCCTGGCGCACCATGACCGCATCGAACCAGCCACAGCGCCGCGCCCGGCCGGTCACCGTGCCGAACTCATGGCCGCGCTCGCCAAGTCGCCGGCCGGTTTCATCGCTGAGTTCCGTCGGAAAGGGGCCTGAGCCAACCCGCGTCGTGTAGGCCTTGGCGAGCCCCAGAACATAGCTCACGGCTCGCGGCCCGAGGCCTGAACCAGCGGCGGCCTGTCCGGCGACGACATTGGAAGAGGTCACGAAGGGATAGGTGCCGTGATCGACGTCCAGCATCACGCCCTGCGCGCCTTCAAAGAGTATCCGCCGCCCCAGCCGGCTCGCCTCATCGAGCCGCGCCCAGGCGGGCCCGGCAAATTCAAGCACGCGCGGCGCGATCTCGAGCAGTTCCGCCTTCAGCTTCGCCGCATCCGGTGCATCAAGGCCGAGCCCTGTGCGCAGCGGCGCATGATGGGCGATCAGGCGTTCGAGCTTCATGTCGAGCGCGGCCTCGTCGGCAAGATCGGCGACCCGGATGGCCCGGCGGCCGACCTTGTCCTCATAGGCCGGGCCGATGCCGCGCTTGGTCGTGCCGATCTTGGCCTCATCGCCCGCAGCGCCCTCGCGGGCGGCATCGAGATCCTTGTGCCAGGGCAGGATGAGGCAGGCATTGTCGGCCAGCAGCAAATCGTCCGGAGACAGATGGGTGCCGCCCTCGCGCATGTTCTCGATCTCGGCGAGCAACTGCCAGGGATCTACCACGACGCCATTGCCAATCACCGACAGTTTGCCACCGCGCACCACACCCGAGGGCAGGAGGTTCAGCTTGTAGGTCCGTCCATCGATGACCAGCGTATGACCGGCATTGTGGCCACCCTGGAAGCGGACGACGACATCGGCGCGATGCGACAGCCAATCGACAATCTTGCCCTTGCCCTCATCGCCCCATTGCGCACCAACAACCACCACGCCCGCCATGCCTGCCACTCCTCGTCTCGGATTCCAGCGGCGCAAGGGACATGAAGCGGTCGGTCTTGGCAAGCCGTCCGGACCGTTAACGTCTCAAGAAACTTTGTCATTCGCACTTCACCAGATCGTTTCGCTTTTGTGATGTTCACTGGCACCCTGCTTGCTTTGACCGTTGCAGAAGGCGACGGTGACAAGCGGGAATGAGGTGTCGGGTTTGACGGTGATCAGGAAGACAGCCATCTTCGGGCTGGCAGCGCTGCTGGGCGGGCTGTGGGTGCCTGCAGCGGAACCCCTGGCGCAGGACAAGGTCGGATTCCGCGTGCCGGGCCTCGTCATCGTCTGGGCGGCTGATGGTGCGGGTGCCTCCACGCCCATCGTCTCGAATTTCATCATCGATACCGGAAACGGCAACACCGCAGCGACCTCCGGCGACACAGACCTGATCGGCCAGGATGTGTTCACAGTGGTCACCGGCACGCTGGCAGCGACCGATGACGGGCTCGGCACATCGAACGGCACGCCCTTCCGCCTGCGAAACATTCCGGGTCGCGGCGGGTTCCTGACCGACAGCAATGGGGACCGCCTGACAAACTCAGAGGACAGTTTCTCCTCCTTTCGCCTGAGGCAGAATTCCGACATCAATATTCGCATGGCCGAGATTTCCTCGAGCTTCTACGTCGCCTCGAACACCGCTTTTTCCATGTATGCACAGTCGTTTCCCATGGGCACAACGACGCCAGATCAGATGTCTCGCATGCGGCTCTGGCTGAGCGTGACGACAAGCGGCAATGACGGTCTGGCCTTCGGTTCGGCCGCCCAGCATCCCAGCCTTGAGGCCGGACGCCTCGGCTCGCGCGCCAATGGCCGCCGCCTGTCCGCACTGGAAACCCCGCGCCGGGTCTTTGTCGGCGACAGGGCCACTGCTGCGGGCCGGGGCACCATTGCCGATCAGTCGGTACGATTTGACCTGCGCTATCGCTACAATGACGGTGACTATGACCTTTCCGAAGGGGCCCATGACGCCGAGGCGACCGTGGTCTACACCGTCTACATTCCCTGAGCATCGCAGCTTTCGGGCTGACGCGCCCCGACGGATCGGCCAGGCTTGCCGCCATGAGCACAGAGTACCTGACAGATGACGCGCGCTGGGCCGCCTGCCAGACGCGAGACCGCGCGGCGGATGGCCAGTTCTGGTCCTGCGTGCGCACGACCGGCATCTATTGCCGTCCCTCCTGCCCGGCCCGGCCGAAGCGGGAGAATGTGAGTTTTGCCGACAGCCTTGCGGCCACACGAGCGGCGGGCTACCGGGCCTGCAGGCGATGCGATCCGGATGGCGCAGCGGGCTGAACCGCACCGGGTCCAGCCCTGCATGCGCACGCGGGCACTGGTCTGGCGTCCCGTCCCCGGCTAGCAATGGGGCGGACAGGAGACCCCGATGCGACTTGACCTTCTCGCCTGGCCGGAAGTGGAAGCCTATCTGCAACGCTCGACCGGTATCGTGATCCCGATCGGCTCGATCGAGCAGCATGGACCCAACGGGCTTCTCGGCACCGATGCGCTCTGTCCGGAACTGATCAGCCGCGCCCTGCCGGACGATCTCGACATGATGGTCGCACCGACTTTCAGCGTCGGCATCGCGCAGCACCACATGGCCTTCACGGGTACCATCACGCTGCGGCCATCGACCATGATCGCGGCGATTTCGGACTGGGTGGCGAGCCTGACCCGGCATGGCTTCCGGCGGTTCTATTTCCTGAACGGGCATGGCGGTAACATCGCAACGATCCAGGCGGCGTTCGCGGAGATCTATGCGGATTATTCCTGGCGCGGTGAGGCCGCACCCATCCGGCTGAAACTCCGCAACTGGTGGGAACTGCCGGGCGTGGACGCCGTCAATGCGAAGCTCTTCCCGGTCGGCATGGGCAGTCACGCCACGCCATCCGAGGTCGCTGTCACCTATGCCGGCTATCCAGAGGCGGTGAAGACGGTGACGATGAGCCCGAAAATCGCACCCAACGGCCCGATCCATGACGCGGCAGACTATCGCGCGCGTTTCCCTGACGGGCGGATCGGGTCTGATCCATCGACGGCCACACCGGAAGCAGGGGCGGAAATCATCCAGGCGGCCGCCGGAGCGCTCGCCGCCGAGGCCGGGCGGTTCTTCGCCGTGGCCGATCCGGATGGCGCTTCGCGCTGAAGAGGGATAAACGCCGCTGATGACGGCGCGCTCTTCAGCTTACTGGACACTTGTCACGCTGGCGCTCAGCTTGCCGGCAGCGCTGGCCTTTCAGGCGACTGGCGGTCCTCTGCCCTGGCTGCTCGGCCCGCTCTTCCTCGGCGCGCTGCTGACGCTCAGAACGCCAGCGACCGTGATCGATCCCGTCAGGGACGCATCGCTTTTCCTGCTTGGCCTTCAGGTCGGATCAAGCCTCACGCCGGAAGCGACGGCGCGCCTCGCAGAGCTGCCCATTGCCGCGCTGATGCTGGCCATCTCCACCGTGCTTGCCATGGCGGCAGGCTACTGGATCTATTCCCGCCTCGGTGGCTGGGACCGGGTGACGAGCTTCCTCGCCGCCTCACCGGGTGCGCTCTCGACCATCATCGCGCTCACCCATGCCTCACCCGCAGATATGGGCCGTGTGATGCTCGCCCAGTCGGTCCGCCTCGCCGCGCTTGTCTTCTTCTTCCCGATCGCCTTCGGCCTCGATGCGCCAGAACCCGAACGGGTCGCGGTCTGGGGCGCGTTTGACTACGCCCTCGCCCTGTCGGCGGCACTGGCGAGCGGGCTCATCCTGCGCTGGCGGAAGGTTCCGGCCGCCTGGATTCTCGGCCCTTCGGCAGCGGTCGCGGTGCTGACGGCCTTCGACGTGATCCACGGTGCACCCCATGCCATCGTCTTCCAGACCGGACTGCTGGTGATCGGTGCGGCGACTGGCATCAAGCTCGCGCAGGGGCTCGCAACCGGCTGGCGGGCCTCGCTGTGGAAAGCCGCGCTCGGTCTTGTCGCAATGGTGGCGATTTCAGCCCTCGTGGCGCTGGCGGCCCAGCCGCTGACGGGATTGCCGCTGGAAGTGCTGCTGCTCGCCTTTGCGCCGGGCGGGTTCGAGGCAATGATCGCCATGGCCGTTGCGCTCGATCTTGACCCCGCCTTCGTCTCCGCCGCCCATGTCGCGCGCGTGATGGGACTGACCCTGCTCCTGCCGGTGATCTTCCGGCTGCGGGGCTGAGGCTTCGCAATTCGTCGCAGCCGCTGGAACGCAAACGGTGCTGCAACACATCCATTGTAGCGAAGCTCAGGATGTTCTATAATTGTTCCAATGACAGAGATCCCATCCGATTCGAAGCTGACGGTCTTCTATGATGGTGCCTGCCCGCTGTGCGTCAGGGAAATCTCGTTCCTGCGCCGGCTGGATGGCGGCAGGCGCATCGCTTTCGAGGATGTCTCGCCACCGGACGCAGAGCCTTCCTGTCCCATTGGCCGGGAGCGGCTCATGGCACGGTTTCATGCGCGCCTGCCGGATGGCCGCATTGTCGAGGGCGCGCGCGCCTTCACCGAGAGCTGGAGCCGAATCCCCTGGATGATCTGGGTGCGTCCGCTGGGCCAGTTTCCGCCGACGCGCTGGCTGCTCGACAAGTTTTACGGCGCCTTCCTGAAAGTGCGGCCGCGCCTCCAGAGGTTCGTGCGCCGCCGCGTGGGTGAGGAGGCGAAACGGGGATGAGCGCGCGCGGCCTGCACATTGTCTGGTTCAAACGCGACCTGCGTGTGCACGACCATGCCGCCCTCGCAAGCGCTGTGGCTAGCGGCGGGCCGGTTGTGCCGCTTTATGTCTTTGAGCCCGCGCTCTGGCAGTTGCCCGAACACAGCGCTCGTCAGTTCGACTTCCTGCTCGAGAGCCTTGCCGAACTCGACGAGGCCCTGAAAGCGCGCGGCTCGCAATTGGTCGTGCGCACCGGCGACATTCACAAGGTGCTCGGCGAACTGCATGTCAGTCACGGCATCGACACGATCCACACACATGAGGAAACCGGCCTGCAATGGAGCTATGACCGCGACCGCTCGGTGCGCGGCTGGGCGCGGCGTGCCGGTGTGGCGGTCAGGGAGTATCCCCAGCACGGCGTTGTCAGAGGGCTGAGCGACCGCGATGGCTGGGCCCGGCGCTGGGACGCGCAGATGGCGGCGAGACGGATCGCTGCGCCCGAAATCGTGCCCGATGCGGGTCTTGCGAGCGCGGACTGGCCGGATGCTGCCGCCATGGGCCTCACTGACGATCCCTGCCCCGGTCGCCAGATCGGTGGGCGGAGTCATGGCGTGTCACTGCTCAGAAGCTTTCTCGAAAGCCGCGGACGCCAGTATCGCAAGGAGATGTCGAGCCCGCTGCTGGCATTCGACGCCTGTTCGCGCCTGTCACCGCACCTCGCCTTCGGAACGGTGTCCGTGCGCGAGGCCGCGCAGGCTGCCTGGAAGGCCCGCGCGCGTTTCCGCGAGGCGGGCGAGACCGCATTTGCCCAGTCCATGCACAGCTATATCGGGCGGCTGCACTGGCACTGCCATTTCATGCAGAAGCTCGAGGACGAGACCGCAATCGAGCGGCGCAATCTGCATCCCGCCTATGACGGGTTGCGGCCCGAACGCGCCAATGGCCATCCCTTCCTTGAGCGCTGGAGCGAGGGGTGCACCGGGTTTCCCTTTGTGGATGCCTGCATGCGCGCGCTGAACGCCACGGGCTGGCTCAATTTCCGAATGCGCGCCATGCTGATGGCGTTTTCGAGCTATCATCTCTGGCAGGACTGGAAGCGACCGGCGGAGCGTCTGGCGCGAAAATTCACGGATTTCGAGGCGGGCATCCATTATCCGCAGGTGCAGATGCAGTCCGGCACGACGGGTGTGAACACCGCGCGCATCTACAATCCGGTGAAACAGTCGCTCGACCAGGATCCGGACGGGGTCTTCATCCGCCAATGGGTGCCGGAACTTCGCGAACTCTCGGCGCAGGCGATTCACGCGCCCTGGGAGCATGGCATTGATGTCGGCACGCTCGGCTATCCGGAGCGGCTGGTCGATCATGTGATTGCCGCCCGGGAGGCGCGTGAACGCATCTATTCACGACGAAGCGGTCGCCAGTATCGCGAAACCGCTGAAGCCATTCAGGAAAAGCATGGATCGCGGAAATCCGGCATTCCCAATCGTGGCCAGCGCCCTGTGCGGAAAACGGCCGGGCGTCCGGTACAAGGCAGCCACCCTCAGATGCCTCTTGATCTCGGATAGCCCTGACATGCCTCGCAATGCCAATGGCCCGCGCGCGAAGCGCAAATCCGACCTTCCCGAAAAGACCTGTACCCACTGCGCACGGCCGTTCACCTGGCGCAAGAAATGGGAGCGGGTCTGGGACGAGGTGAAATACTGTTCCGATGCCTGCCGACGCGCCGCCAGGCGGTCCTGAACCCCATTGAAAGCTGGATGACAGCGAATGACGCATTGTTTTTCGATAAATCCATGCGCCTGAAATTGCTCGAATTTCCGAAATGATTATACGTTTTTCGATATATGCATATTGATAAACAATAATTGCCGTGGCATCTCTTGGTTACCAGCGGTAACCGAACTCCAAGCCGCCAGGGACCGAAACTGAACCGATCCCCGACCGAAAGGAACAAAACCATGATTGCCCGCACCGACACCCCGCAAGTCCAGCCGCAGACCGACACCGTGACCATGAAGGCTGTGCCCATAAAGGCTGTGGCCTTCCGCGCCACCGAGCCTCTCCCGGCCGCCAATGATGAACGGGGATCGACCGGCCCGACGCTGCTTGAGCGTCGCCGCCGTCGCGCCCAGCGCCGCAGCGTCCGCTGACGCCGCTCGCCAGCCCGGCTTGTTTCGCTCGGGGCAAGGCCCGAATACCGACCGACAGAAAAGAGGGGGGACATTCGATAACGTCCCGATTGTTGCCCACCAGAATCCCCTAAGCCGCTTGCGAAGGCTGATCGGCACCGAACCCCAAAGACTGCCACCGCCCGGCATCGGTCCGGGCGGTGTTTCATTATTGGCTCAGGCCTCGTCGGTTTCCTCGGCAAGTTCGCGGCCCCAATACACCCCCATCAGGCGCAGGGCTCCCTCCTCACCCGCCGATGCCTCGACCTCGCAACGAAAAACCGCCGCCGCGCCAGTCGGAAAGCGGCCCAGCACGAACTGGCCGGCAGCCGGATCATCGGACCCACCCATGCGCACCAGATCGGCTGCGGCCTCATGTATGCCGGGATTGTGACCGATCAGCAGCAGCGTCCCGGTCTCCGCGCTTGCCAGCGCAATCTCCATGATTTCGTCGGCATCAGCGAGGTAGAGATCGTCGCGGATTTCCATGCGCGCATCGGCGAAATCGGGCTTCATCCGGGACCAGGTCTCGCGCGTGCGCCGCGCACTGGACACCAGCGCCGTGTCCGGCACGAGACGCGCTGCTCTCAGCGCAGCGGAGACAATGGCCGCTTCAGCCTGCCCGCGCTCGGTCAGCGCCCGGCCCGCATCATCGATTCCCTCATGCCACGGCTCGGTCTTGGCATGACGCATGAGGATCAGGTGACGCATGTTCGAGAACTGCCTCGTCGGGCTTAATTAACGGTCGGGCCTTGCGGCGCGACACGATAAGCCCAAAGTTTCCCCTGAAGATCAAGTCCGCACACACTGACAGGAGAGTTTGCGCATGTCACTTCTTCTCGGCGACACCGCCCCGGATTTCACCGCAGAAACCACCGAAGGCACGGTCAATTTCCACGAGTGGATCGGCGACAATTGGGTGGTTTTCTTCTCGCACCCGGCCGATTTCACGCCGGTCTGCACGACTGAGCTCGGTTACACCGCAAAGCTGAAGGACAAGCTGGCCGCCCGCAATGCGAAGGCGATCGTGATCTCGGTCGACAGTGTAGAGGACCACAAGAAGTGGATTGCCGACATTGAGGAGACACAGAACTGCTCGGTCGGTTTTCCGATCATCGCCGATCCGGACCAGACGGTGGCGAAGCTCTACAACATGATACATCCGAACGCCGACCCGAAGGTCACTGTTCGCGCGGTCTATGTGATAGATCCGAACAAGAAGATCCGCGCCTCGATCATCTACCCGCCGAGTGCCGGGCGCAACTTTGACGAGATTCTGCGCCTGATCGACTCGCTGCAACTCACCGATGGCTACAAGGTCGCCACGCCCGTGAACTGGCAGGATGGCCAGGATGTGATCATCGTGCCGAGCGTCTCCGACGCTGACGCCGACAAGCTCTTTCCCAAGGGCTATGAGCGCATCAGGCCCTATCTTCGCCTCACGCCGCAGCCGAACAAGTAGATCGGGAGGTCACGGCTCGCCCATACGTGGAGCGCAGGCGCGCCGTGACTTTCAGAGGTTTTCGTCGAGCCAGTCGGAAACCGTGTCGAGCGCTTTCTCGTCAAACGTGATCTCGATCGCCGCATACTCTGCCATGCCGCCGGTCTTTGCAGGCTGGAAGAGGTGGTTCAGTCCTTCCAGCACGACAATTTCGGACCCCGGATGCTCCAGCGCTTCTTCCATCGCCGCCACATTCTCAGACGGCGCGACCTGTTTGTCGAGTTCGCCGAAGAGCGCCAGCACCGGGCCGTCATAGGCCTTCAGCGCCGGAACGGGGTCATAGTCCATCACCCATTTCATCCAGGGCGAGGCGGTAAAGCGCGCGCGCGATTCTGCCATGCCGCGCGGCAGGCCGGCGGCCTCATAGAGCGCGATGGTCTTTTCCAGCACCGTGTCGAGATCCTCGTCGGCCCGCAGCAGTCCCAAGGCCTCGTTCAGCGCGTCGGCGGCGGCATCGGCCTGTGCCTGTGTCCCGCCATCGGCCAGGACCAGCTCGCGTGATTGGTACACCGCGACGCTTGCCAGCGTCTCGGTCGGGCCGGCCAGCAGCACCATCGCCGCCGGGCGCTCCAGTGGTGCGGCGAGCGGCGCGATCAGACCGCCCTCGGAATGTCCGACATATGCGGTGCGCGCGGCATCCACACGTGCGTCAGTCTTCAGGAAGGCCAGCGCGGCGGCGGCATCCATCGCGAAATCCTCGGTGGTCGCTGTGGAATGATCGCCGGTGCTTTCAGCAACGCCGCGATCATCATATCGCAAAACGGCGTAGCCCTTGCGTGTCAGATCATCGGAGATGATCAGGAAGGGCTTGTGGCTCATGATTTCCTCATTGCGGTCCTGCGGGCCGGAGCCGGAAATCAGAACCACGGCCGGGAACGGGCCTTCGCCCTCCGGCAGGGTCAGTTCGCCCGCCAGCGTCACGCCGTCCGCCCCGCCCGGAAACGTCACCTCTTCGATCACATAGGGCCGCTTGGTCGGTTCCTGTGGCCGATTGAGGCTGATTTCGATGACGCCGCGGGTGAGCGTGATTGGCAGGGGCAGGCCCTGCATCCATGCGGCCTTCAGCGTGTCGCCCTCGCCGGCCTCGGCCATGAATTCCGCGCCGACGATGGGGAAACTCGCCTTGAAGATGCCGTCCTCAATCCGCGCATTCTCTCCGGGAATGCCCATCGCGCCCTGCAGCGGACTGTCGAGAGAAACGCTGAGCCCGCCATCTTCAGCCTCCTCGATGTGGAAAATCAGCGGAAGGCTGGGCCCGCCCGGCACGGTCAGTTCGCCGGACCAGTCACCCTTTATGGACGCTGCGGAGATGCCGTCGCGCGCCATGTCGGGCCCGGAGGGGGATTCACTGGCGGCCTCATCCGTTTCCGCCTTCGGATCATCCTGTCCCCCGCCACACGCAGCAAACAGAAACGCAGAAAGGGCGATAGCGACCGATCGGGCAAATGTAAGCATGGCGTTTCCTTCGTTTTGCCGAGTGATCCAGAGGCCGCTGAAAAAATCAACTGGTTCAGCCTCGGAGCGCGCGGCAATCCGCATCGAGGGTCCGACAAATCGCCGCGCCACTTGACGTTTGCGTCAACGTAAGCTTGAACCAAGGGGTGGAGAGCACTAGGCCTCTCTTCGAAACGAGGCTGTGAAAGCGTTCAAATGGCGCTAGCTTGTCGGAGAACGAACTGGAGGAAAGCCAAATGAAGGTCCTGGTCCCGGTCAAACGGGTGATCGACTACAATGTGAAGGTGCGGGTGAAGCCCGACCAGTCCGGCGTCGATCTCGCTAATGTGAAAATGTCCATGAACCCCTTCGACGAAATCGCCGTCGAAGAGGCTGTGCGCATGAAGGAAGGCGGCAAGGCCGAGGAAATCGTGGCCGTGTCCATCGGGCCGAAGCAGGCGACCGAGACCCTGCGCACCGCGCTCGCCATGGGGGCTGACCGTGGCATTCTGGTGCAGACCGATGCGATGGTCGAACCGCTCGCCGTGGCGAAGATCCTGAAGGCCATTGTCGAGGCCGAAAGCCCGCAACTGGTCGTGCTCGGCAAGCAGGCCATTGACGATGACAGCAACCAGACCGGCCAGATGCTGGCTGCGCTGCTCGGCTGGCCGCAGGGCACGTTTGCCTCCAAGGTCGATTTCGACGGCGGCAAGGTCAGCGTCACCCGCGAGGTGGATGGTGGCCTGCAGACGGTTCTGCTCGACATGCCGGCCATCGTGACCACCGACCTGCGCCTGAACGAGCCGCGTTACGCCTCGCTGCCGAACATCATGAAGGCGAAGAAGAAGCCGATCGACGAGAAGACGCCGGAGGATTTCGGCGTCGACATCACGCCGCGCCTCAGCGTGGTGAAGGTCACCGAACCGCCGGTGCGCGAAGCCGGTGAAAAGGTCGAGGATGTCGCGACGCTGGTGTCGAAACTGAAAGAAAAGGGAGCCGTGTAATGGCCGTTCTCGTGATTGCCGAACACGACAATGCAAGCGTCAGCGACGCGACCCACAAGACCGTCACCGCCGCGCTGAAATTCGGCGGCGAGGTTGATGTACTTGTCGCCGGTGAAGGTGCCGCCGATGCCGCCGCCCACGCTGCAAGAATCGCAGGCGTGCGCAAGGTGATCCATGCCGATGCCGGCCCGCTGAAGAAACAGCTCGCCGAGGCCATGGAAGCGCTGATCCTGCCCATGATGGACGGCTATGACGCGCTCTTCGCCCCGGCCACCACCATGGGCAAGAACGTCGCGCCGCGCATTGCCGCAAAGCTCGACGTGATGCAGCTCTCCGATATCACCGGTATCGAGGGCACCGACAGCTTCGAGCGCCCGATCTATGCCGGCAATGCCATCATGACGGTCACTTCGTCTGACCCGAAGAAGGTCGTGACCGTGCGCGGCACAGCCTTCGAAGCCGCCGCCGAAACCGGTTCTGCCAGCGTCGAAACCGTCGATTTCGCCGGAGCCGACGGCAAGTCGCAATTCGTCGCCGAGGAGATGACCAAGTCCGACCGTCCGGAACTGACCGCCGCAAAGACCATTGTCTCCGGCGGCCGTGCGCTCGGTTCTGCGGAAGAGTTCGAACGCCTGATGACCCCGCTTGCCGACAAGTTGGGTGCGGCCATCGGTGCCTCGCGCGCGGCCGTCGATGCGGGCTACGCGCCGAATGACTATCAGGTCGGCCAGACCGGCAAGATCGTCGCGCCGGAGCTCTACATCGCTGTCGGGATCTCCGGCGCGATCCAGCACCTTGCCGGCATGAAGGACTCCAAGATCATCGTCGCGATCAACAAGGATGAGGAAGCTCCGATCTTCCAGGTTGCCGATTATGGCCTCGTGGCAGACCTCTTCACCGCCGTGCCGGAGCTGACAGAGTCGCTCTGAGCGCGCCTCTTGTCGCGTCATCAAGTCGCGCCTAAAGTCCCGCCCTAGAGGAAAGGGTGGGACTTTTTCATGTTGAACAGCATTCGCACGCTCGCCGTCGCAGCGTTTCTCGTATTTGCAGGCGCGCCCGCGCTGTCTCAAGCCAGCGATATTGACGGCGTACAGGAGCATCCACTTCTCGAACGCTATCCGGGCCAGGTGATCACCTGGCAGGAGATCGACAATTACAGGGAGTTCCGTCTGCCGGTCGGACCGGTGACAGGTTATCGCACCATTGATGACTGGATCGAAACCGAGGGTCTCGTCACCCGCACGTTCTACACCTATCGCGGCACCGACCGGACAGTTTCGGAAATCTACAAGAACTATCTCGACGCCTTCGAAGCGGAGGGTTTCGAAGTCCTTGCCTCGGCCTATACGCCCGACCGTCGCGGCGCGGACGTCGCCTCCAATCAGTGGTCCGGAATCTATTTCGACGAGAATCCCTGGTCCAGAAAGGGCGAAGTCAGCACGCAGATTGCGGGCACGTCCGGCTCTGGCGGTGCGGGTGCCATCATCGCCACGAAAGACCGCGCGGAAGGCCGGATCCATGTCGTTGTCAATGTGGAGCAGCACGACACCGACTATATCGGCGCGCTGGTCGACATCGTCGAGGAAGCCGGCGCGGAGACAGGCCTCGTCACCGTCGATGCCGAAGCGATTGGCAAGGGCATCACCGAAGAAGGCCGCGTTGTGCTCGACGGCATCTTCTTCGACTATGACAAGGCCACGCTGAAACCGGAATCATCCGAGGCCCTGCAGGCCGTAGCCGATTTCATCAGAGACCATCCTGACATGAATTTCTACGTGGTTGGCCACACCGATTCGCGAGGCGAGCTCGGCTACAACATGAGCCTCTCCAGGGCTCGAGCGGACGCTGTGGTGGCCGCGCTCATCGCCGATTACGACATCGACGCCGACGGTCTCGGCGGATATGGCGTCGGACCGCTTGTGCCCGTTTTCACGAACGCCACCGATGCAGGACGCGCCCGCAATCGCCGTGTGGAACTCGTGGAGCAGTAGAATGCCATCCTCCGGAGTGTGACAAAAACACCAGCCTTTTCGCGCATCCGACCAAGGGCCACTTGATTTTTCCGCAGTTGCGAAATCACCCTAGGGGCTTGAACAGGATTCCGGTGCGCCGCGCGCGGCGTGCTAAATGGAGGGCCGTATGGCTGAGTTGAGGACGGTTGGCGTGATCGGCGCCGGTCAGATGGGCAATGGCATTGCGCATGTTTGCGCGCTTGCAGGCTATGATGTGGTGATGAGCGACATCAGCGATGACGCGCTGAGCAAAGGCTTGCAGACCATCGAGTACAATATGGGCCGGCAGGTCGCCCGCAACATGATCACGCCTGATGACATGGCCGGCGCGCTGAAACGCATCACCGCGAAGACCGGCTTTGACGAATTCAGCCGGGTCGATCTCGCCATCGAGGCGGCCACCGAAAAGGAAGCCGTCAAGACCGCGATCTTCAAGCAGATCTGCGATGCGGTGCCGGCTCATACGCTGCTGGCCACCAACACCTCATCCATCTCGATCACGAAGCTCGCCTCGACGACTGACCGGCCGGACAAGTTCATCGGCCTGCACTTCATGAACCCGGTGCCGCTGATGAAGCTCGTGGAGATCATCCGTGGTCTCGCCACCAGCCAGGAGACCTATGACGCGGCGCTCAGCGTGGCCGACCGGCTGAAAAAGACCGTCGCCAATGCCGAGGACTACCCGGCCTTCATCGTCAACCGTGTGCTTGTTCCGATGATCAATGAGGCGGTCTACACGCTCTATGAGGGCGTCGGCACGGTGCAGGCGATCGATACGGCGATGAAACTTGGCGCGAACCACCCCATGGGCCCGCTGCAGCTCGCCGATTTCATCGGCCTCGACACCTGCCTGTCGATCATGCAGGTCCTGCATGACGGCCTTGCCGACACCAAGTACCGGCCTTGCCCGCTGCTTGTGAAATATGTCGAGGCCGGCTGGCTCGGCCGCAAGACGGGTCGAGGTTTCTACAATTATGAAGGCGAAGAGCCGGTGCCCACGCGCTAGCGCCCCAGCGCCCAGTCCACAAGCGCCAGCGCCTCTTCGCTCGCCCAGTCGGCATCTCCGGAGAGACGCGCGAGTTCGCGGCCCTCGCGGTCATAGAGTATGGTGATCGGAAAGCCCTGCGCCTGTGCGGCGAAGGGGATCTGGTAGTTCGGGTCATGGAAGAATTCGAGCACGCCTTCGCTCAGCTCCTCCAGCATCTCGCGCGACATCTCTGCGTCCGGCACACGGTCGACCGAGACCGCAAGCACCTTGAAATCTTCACTGCCGCGCGTGGCCTGCAATGCCGCCAGGGTCGGCATTTCCTCCACGCAGGGCGGGCACCATGTCGCCCAGAGATTGACGAGCACCACCTGCCCTCTGAAATCGGCGAGCGTCACGGTCTCGCCATCCGGGTTGGTGAATTCGCCCTCGGGCTGGACTGGCGGCTCATCGAGCACGGTGAGCTTGGCAAGTTCGCCGCGCTTGAAGGTTTCAGCGCCGCCATCCGCACCTGCGCCGCAGGCGGCAAGTCCCACCACATAGACAATCGCGGCAAAAGCCATCAGGAACATGGCGGGAATGCCGAAGCGCGTGACGCCAGAAAACATGCAATCTCTCCAGTATGAGCGAGGCCGATATGGCAAATGACACGAGGAAGGCCCGAGGCCAACAGATGTGGGGCGGACGCTTCGAGGGAAGGCCCAGCGACATCATGGACGCGATCAACGCCTCCATCGATGTCGACCGCCGCATGGCCGGGCAGGACATTGCCGGCTCCAAAGCCCATGCCGACATGCTCACGGCGCAGGGCATCATCACCGGCGAAGACAATGCGGAAATCCAGCGCGGGCTCGATCTCGTCCTCGCCGAAATCAATGATGAGAGCTTCCCTTACCGCACCGAACTCGAAGACATTCACATGAATGTCGAGGCGCGCCTGCGCGAACTGATCGGAGAACCGGCCGGCCGCCTGCACACCGCGCGCTCGCGCAATGACCAGGTGGTGACCGATTTCCGGCTCTGGGTCATGGACGCGCTGGAGAACGCCATTGAACGGCTGGTCGGCCTGATGGCCGCGCTGGTGGAGCGGGCGGGCGAACATGCCGGCACCGTCATGCCGGGCTTCACCCATCTCCAGACCGCCCAGCCGATCACGCTCGGCCATCACCTGCTCGCCTATGTCGAGATGTTCTCTCGCGATGGCGAGCGCCTGTCGGCCGCGCTCGACAACACCGCCGAATGCCCGCTCGGGGCCGCAGCGCTCGCCGGCACAGGCTTTCCCATCGATCGCGACCGGACCGCAGAAACGCTGGGTTTCGAGGCCCCGATGCGCAATTCGCTCGATGCGGTCTCCTCGCGTGATTTCGCGCTGGAAGCGCTCGCCGCCATCGCGATCTGCGGCACGCACCTCTCGCGCCTCGCCGAGGAGATCGTGCTCTGGACTTCCGGCCAGTTCGGCTTTGCGCGACTGTCGGATGAATGGTCGACCGGTTCCTCCATCATGCCGCAGAAGCGCAATCCCGACGCCGCCGAGCTTGTGCGCGGCAAGGCGGCGCGCTTCGGTGCGGCCTTCCTCGCCCTGCAAGGCGCGGTGAAGGCGCTTCCGCTCGCCTATGCCAAGGATTTGCAGGACGACAAGGCGACGACCTTTGCAGCCTTTGACGATTTCGATCTCTGCCTGCGGGCGATGACCGGCATGATCGAGACGATCAGCTTCAATGAGGAGGCGATGCGCGCCGCCGCCGCGCGCAGCTTCTCCACAGCAACCGACCTCGCCGACTGGCTGGTGCGTGAGCTCAGACTGCCCTTCCGCGAAGCCCATCATGTCACCGGCGCCATCGTCAAGCGCGCCGAGGAGTCAGGCGTCGCTCTCGACGCGCTCGACCTTGCCGAGATGCAGGTGGTCGAGCCCCGCATCACCGCAGATGTGTTCGACGTGCTCTCGGTCGAGGCGTCCGTGGCCAGCCGCACAAGCTTCGGCGGCACAGCCCCGGAGCGGGTGCGCGAGCAGGTCGAGTGGTGGAAAGCGAACCTTACGATGTGATTGACTGTTTGTGTATGATCCGGGCCTACTGATACGGTGCCTTTAAATGAGGAAACCGGCCCATGAAGACGATGTTGCTCTCCGCGACCCCGATTCTTGCTGCTATGCCCGCCATTGCAGAACCACCCGCACCATCAGAAGCGGCGGATCTCTTGACGGCCTTCTTCGAGGGGAAGGACGCTGACAGGGATGGGCGTCTGACGGAAAAGGAATGGCGCGGGAGCCACCCCTACTTCGACAATGTCGAAGACGAGGCGATCAGAGCCACCTACTTCACGCAATCGGCCGAGCGCTTTGCCATTGTCGACACGGACGGCAGCGGTTTTGTCGAATCCGATGAATTCAGGGTTGAGTGGGAAGCTTTCGCCACGAAGCAGTTCATCCTTCTCGACGCTGACCGTGACGGGTGGGTCGCGAAGGATGACTTCATCCACAATGACAGCCCGATCAGTCACAACCACTTTGCGCTTTTGACCCTCGCAGCCTTTGAACAGGCGCGAGCCGCAGGGCTCGATCCATCCGGGCCCGGATTTGAGGCCGAAACCGCCCGCCGGACCGCAGCATTCGGGCTCAAGGATTCCGAATGGACACCGACGCCGGAAAGTCTGGATGCCGTGGGCGCGGTTTTCGACGCGATGGACTTGAATGCGGACGGCCTGCTGACCATCACAGAGTTCCTCGCGGCGCAGCGCAAGGGCACCGTGGTCACAACCGTGATGACGCTTTACGGCCCCGCAGAAGACTGACGCGGCTTTCAGTTTTCATCCTGCCCTCCTTGCTCTATGTGGTGAGGAAACCACTCCTGGAGGTTGGATGATGGCAATGACCATGAACTCCGTCGCCCTGCTCGCAGGCCTGCTCGCGCTTTCGGCCTGTGGCCTGCGCGGCGGTCTTGAACGTCCGGCACCATTGATCGGCGAGGTTGCCGACGATACCGGTGCGGAAGCCGAACTCGTCGATGAGGGCGAGGCCTTCGATGACGAGCCCGAGGCACAGGACGGTCCACGCTTCAATGAATTCGGCGGCATCATTCCGGAAGCCTCGCCGGTCGAGCCGGTCGAGGAAGCCCCGCTCGACGAGCCTGCGACCGAATAAACCGTCTTGCACCATTTTTCCTACAGATCCGGCCAACTCCATTGCGAGGACGTCGACCTGCGCGACATCGCGAAACAGGTCGGCACGCCCGTCTATGTCTATTCCTCCGCGACCCTGCGCCGACACTATCATGTCATTGATGCGGCCTTTGAGGGCCTCGACCGGCTGATCGCCTATTCAGTGAAGGCCAATGGCAATCTCGGCGTGCTGGCGACGCTGGCGCGGCTCGGCGCGGGCGCTGACGTGGTCAGCCTTGGCGAACTGAAACGGGCCATGCGCGCCGGCATTCCGGCGTCGCGCATTGTCTTTTCCGGTGTCGGCAAGACCGGCTACGAGATGAATTACGCGCTTGAGGCCGGCATCCACCAGTTCAATCTGGAAAGCGCCGGGGAGTTGGAAAAGCTCTCCCATGTGGCCGATCGCTGCGGTCTCGAGGCACCGGTCGCCCTGCGGGTGAACCCTGATGTCGCGGCTGGCGGGCATGCCAACATCTCCACCGGCAAGGCAGGCGACAAGTTCGGCGTGCCCTGGGCGGAGGCCGAAGCGCTCTATGCCCGCGCAGGCAAACTGCCAGGCATTGATGTTGTCGGCATCGACGTTCACATTGGCAGCCAGATCACCGAACTCGGCCCCATGGAAGAGGCTTTTCGCAAGGTGGTCAGCCTGGCTGAGCGCCTTCGAGAGAAGGGTCACAACATCCGCCGGCTCGATCTCGGCGGCGGGCTCGGCATCCCCTACCGCCAGAGCGACGATCCGGCCTCACCGAAGGCCTATGCCGAAATGGTCGCGCGCGTGACCGAAGGTCGCGGGGTGGAGGTCATCCTTGAGCCGGGACGGGTGATTGCAGGCAATGCAGGCATATTGCTGACCGAGGCGCTTTACGTGAAGCCCGCGCCGGAGCGCACTTTCCTGATCATTGATGCGGGCATGAATGACCTCATGCGCCCGGCGCTCTATGACGCCCATCACGATATCCTGCCCGTCAGCGAGGCCGCCGAGGACGTGTCCTGGCTCGCCTATGACGTGGTCGGCCCGATCTGTGAATCCACCGACAAGTTCGCGCGTCTGCGTCAGATGGCGGAGGTGACACCGGGCGACTTGCTCGCGATCATGTCATCTGGGGCCTATGGTGCCTCGCTCTCGTCACAGTACAATGCGAGGCCTCTGGTCCCGGAAGTGCTTGTAGACGGAAGCAACTGGCATATCGTCAGGAGAAGGCCCACTTTCGACGAGATGGTTGCCCTGGAGGCCGTGCCCGATTGGCTGAACTGAACCGCATACCGAGGATCCGCCGCCTGATTGCGCGCGCCCGCCGCCACATGAACTGGCCGCGGCTGGCCAGTGCCTTCGGCCCGCTCCTCGTTTTCCTGTCGGTTTTCCTGATCCTCGCCCTGACCGGAAGTTTCGAGCGGCTGCCCGGCTGGGTGAACGCCGTTTCGGTGATCCTGCTCGTCATCGGCACGCTGATCCTCGCCTTCCGGGCCGTCGCGAAATATGCCCCGTCAACCGAGACGGAGGCGAAACTGGCCCTGGATCGCGGATCGGAACTGCGCCCGCTCGCCGGACTGGAGGATCGTCCCGTCACTGCACGCCGGGAGACCCAGACACTCTGGGAGGTCCACTCCCAGCGCCTGCTGCACGCCGCGCGCCGCCTCAAATTGCCCTCGACCCGCGCCGACTGGAACCGCGCCGACCCGCTGCGCCTGCGCTACGCCGTGCCGTTCGTGCTCGTTGGTGCGTTCGTCTATGCCGGGGAGAAGACCGGACCGCGCCTGCTCGCCGCCATCGATCCGGATTATGGTGCGCTGATGGGGGCAGACGATCTGCGCGTCGATGCCTGGCTGACCCCGCCCGATTATACCGGGCGCGCGCCGGTCTTCCTGACCCCGGAAATGACCCGCGTGGAAGTGCCTGAGGGCTCCGAACTCACGGTGCGCGTGCTCGCCCGGTCGGCGCCAACGCTCGAATTCACCAATGCTGCGGGCGAGACAAGCGTGCACCGGACCGCTGAGACGCCCGATGGTGCCTATGAGGCCATTGTGCGGCTCGAGGAAACCGTCGACTTCAATGTCGACTGGTGGGGCGATCGTTCCGGCTGGGGCATCGACGTGCTCGACGATGCCGCCCCGGTCAGCGAATGGGTCGAAAAGCCGACGGTGACCCCGAGCGACAAGACCGCGTTTGCCTGGAAGGTCAGCGACGATTACGGCGTGGAACAGCTCTTTCTCGAAGTGATCAAGCCAGCCGATGGTCTGTTCGGTGCCGAGACGGACCGCATCGAGATCGTGATGAACGCCGTCGGCCCGCTGGAAGCCGAGGAAGACGCCGAGCTTGACCTTGCCCGCCACAAATGGGCCGGGCTCTCCCTTCGGGCCCGCATCGTGGCCGTGGACGGTGCCGGACAGGTCGGCCGGTCTGAAACCATCGCCTTCGACATGCCGTCCAAACTCTTCCTGCAGCCCATGGCCCGCGCCGCCCAGGAGGTCCGCCTCGACATCTTGCGCGAGAATGACACCTATGTGTCGCGCGACTTCAACACCGCGGCGCTCGACGATGGCGCGCTCAATCTCGAAGCCGCCAATCGCCTTGAAACCGCGCCTGAAGGCGTGCAACTCGCTGCGCTGAAGCTTGATGGCCTGACCTTCCGGCCGGAAGGCTATTTCCGTGACCTTTCCATCTATCTCGGCCTGCGCCATGCCCGCCATCTTCTGGGCGTCGCCGCGAGCCTCGAAGAGGCGCAAGAAAGCACCGAGCCGGTGCTCTGGATGGTCGCCCTGCGCGCGGAATATGGCAGCGTCGCCGACGCGCTGGAGCGCCTGCTCGCGGCCAAGCGCGCGCTTGAGAAGGCGCTGCGGGATGGTGCCTCGGAGGACGAGATCCGCCGCCTGACCGAGGCGTTCAAGGAGGCCGCAAAGGATTATATCGCCGCCAGGATGGCCGAAGCCATGAAGCGCGACGGCGAGCCCGCCGACATGGAGGGCATGGACGGCGAGATGGGTGGCATGGACGGCCCCAATCTTGGCGCGGGCGACCTGCAGAGCATGCTGGATGCGCTGTCGGACCTGACCGAGACAGGCGCCGCCGACCAGGCCCGCCAGCTCCTCTCCGACATCACCGGCATGCTCGAGAACCTCGAATTCGAGCGCGGCGGTCAAGGCGGCGGCCAGGATGGTTTCCCCATGCCCGGCGAGGAAGGCGGCGAGGAGGGCGAGGAACCGCCCGAAGACCAGCAGGCGGTGAACGATATTCTCGAACGCCTGTCCGAACTCCTCGGCGAACAGCGCGAGCTGAATGATGACACGCTGTCGTCCCAGCAGTCCGATCCTTTCTCCGAATCGGCACCCGGGGAGTCATCGGACGAACTCGCCGAAAGGCAGGGTGAGCTGAGCGACCTCCTCTCCGAGCTTGAACGCGAAGCCGAACGCACACTGCGTGAGGCCGAGGAAGGGAGTGAAGGCTCGGGCACTGAGGAAGGCGAGGAAGGCACTGCCGGGGGCGCTGAGGGCGAAGAGGGCGAAGAGCAGGGTTTCGCCGGTCTTGACGAGGACACGCTCGACGCCATCCGCCGGTCTCAGCGCCGTGCCGAACGCGCGCTTGAACGCGGCGACCTTGGCGCTGCCCGCCGCTTCCAGGACGAGGCCACTGACGAACTCCGCGACCTGACCGGCGAGGTCGCCCGCGAACTGGACCGCATGCGCGGCGACGAGACCCCGGAAGACTATGATGGCGACGAGCGCGACCCCTTCGGCAATCCGGTCGGTGGCCTCGACGACACAAACGCCATCGACATCCCCGAAGAGGCCGAGCGCCAGCGCGCCAAGGACATTCTCGACGAAATCCGCCGCCGCTTCGGCGAGGCTGAGGATGAGGACGAGCGCGATTACCTGCAGCGCCTGCTGGATCGATTCTGAGCAGGCCTGAAACCTGCTGCAGGCTCGTTTTCAAAAGAGTACTCGCATAAAAACAAGGATGTAAAGCAGCGGGCTGGAGTGAAACGAAAAACCGTGAATGTACAATCCGGTTCAATTCTCCCCTGCTTCCTCAGTGTGCCTTGCGAGGCAGCGCTGGCGGAGAGGTTTGAAGCGGTCAAGGACCGCCTTGCCATGAGGCTTACGCACGACCGGGAAGGTCCCCGCGCCTGATCGCGCGACGCGGGCACGACCGAGCACAGAGCGGCCCGAAAGTCCCTGTCTTCATGGCGATCCCGACAGGATTCGAACCTGTGACCTACAGATTAGGAATCTGTTGCTCTATCCTGCTGAGCTACGGGACCGTTGGAGGGGTGTGTAGCGGAATTGGGCACGCGGTTGAAGTCTCTTGTCATTGTGCTGGCGGCGCTTGTGTGCCTCGCAGGCTGCGGGGCGCCCGACCCGATGTCGGAGCTTGAGCCCGGCGAGCGGTCGCGGGTGGTGCGCGTGATCGATGGCGATGCGCTGGTCCTGCAGACCGGGCTCACCGTGCGGCTCGCCGGTGTCACGGCACCGTCACGGGCCTGGAAGGACCGCGCCGCCGAGCCTTTCGCAGAGGAAGCGACGACCATCCTTGAACGCCTCGCGCTCGGCCGCGAGGTGCAGGTCTTCTATGGTGGCCTGTCACGCGACCGCTATGGCCGCGCCATCGCCCAGGTGCGTACCGTGGACGGGCTTGGCCCGACGCACTGGCTTGAACCTCGAAATCGTGCGCGAGGGCGGCGCGCAGCGGGCTCTGGTCGGACCTTTCCGCCCATCCCCGTGACGCCTCCAGCCTGCCGTCAGAGACGCGAGGCTTCGTGATCCTCGAAGGCTGGCTGGTTCCGGCTGCCCCGGCGCGCGAGGCCGGACGCGCCCTCGCCGGCGACGGTTACCGCCCGCGCCCTGTGGCCTGCCGTCTCGGCTTCGGCCAGCTTGTCATCGAGGTCACCCCGACCGCTGTCGCGGCCTGCGCAACGCCGCCAGGCGTCAGGGCGCGGGTGCGCGGCTGGATGTCTGACGGCACACTGCGCCTCGACAGCGCGGCCAATCTGGAGCGGCTCGGAGACTGACCCAATCTTCGCAATGTTAACGCGTTTTTTGCCAAGCGCGCGCGATGACGGTCGGGTCATGAGGCGCGACATCCGTATCCTGCACCCCGATCACAATCCGCCGCCCGACAGCGCGGTCGAGGAAATCCTCGCCTCTGTCGGTGTGCGCGTGCCGGTGGTCGGCGACCGCGTGCTCGGCGCAGCGGCCGTCACGCTCGCGCGCGAGGTGGCGGCGCTGCGCATGGACATTGGCGACCTGGAGGACGCTTTGAAGCGCGCCGAGGCGCTTGCTGATTTCGACGCGCTGACGCCCCTCTACAATCGCCGTGCCTTTGACCGCGAGCTCTCGCGCGAGATTGCCCACGCCCACCGCCATGGCGGGCCGCTCTCGCTGCTTTATATCGATCTTGACCGCTTCAAGCAGGTCAATGACCGCTTCGGCCACGCCACCGGCGATGATGTGCTGGTTCATGTCGCACAGATCCTGAAGGCCAATACCCGCGAGACCGATGTGCGCGGACGCCTCGGCGGCGATGAATTCGCCGTCGCGTTGGTACAGTGCAGCGAGGCCGATGCGCGCGCCAAGGCCGGGACACTGGTCAGGCTCATTGGCGCCACGAAGGTCCTCGATCCGAGCGACCCCTCCCAGCCCGCGCTGAAGCTCGGCGTCAGCATGGGCGTGGCGGGCTGGCATCCCGGCATGGGGGTCAGCGAACTGTTGCGGCGCGCCGATGACGAGATGTACGCCGCCAAGCCCTCGCGCCGCAACGTCTTCACCATCCCGCAGGCGGGCTGAACGTTTCACAGGAGCTATGCGCAGGCTTGGGGCAGCGCACTGAATCTTTCTTCATCTTCGCGGGTGCAGCGTGACTCTCCCGTACCAGACGTGATTTACTCCGCATGCCCCGCAAATCGCGGGGCTGGCCGGCCAGTCCTGGCCGGGCCTCGAAAGCGTCAATCGACGAGAGGAGAAATATCGATGTCAATCCAAGGTCGTATCCACGAGCTCCACAAGCGTCACCGTGAACTCGATGCCACGATTGCCTCCGAACTCCAACGTCCTGCCCATGATGACATCCGCCTCCAGCACCTGAAGCGACGGAAACTCCGAATTAAGGAGGAGCTCTTAAACCTGCAGGCCAAGACCGCCTGAAGCGGGGCTCCACTGAAGGCGTCCCGTGCCGCGAGCAGGGGACGCTGACATGCCAACCAGAACCGAAGCTGAGAGCGGCGCAGCCTGGCCTTGCGCGGCCTTGACACCTGCCGACTGTGTGGCGGGTGTCATCCTGCCTGCCGGAGCATTCTAGGTCATGGCGGGACGCGTCACCGTGCTGGTCGGCCTCGGGACCGACATCGGGATCGCGATTGCGCGCAGCTGCCTGGAGGCTGGCGAATCGGTGCTTGTGGCCGATACGAGCGAGAAGCGCCTCGCGGCGGCCGAGGACGCTCTGGAAGGCACGGTCGTGGTGCGCCACGAGGCCGAGTTCAGCCGTATTGGCATCAGCAATTGCCTGAAGGCCGCGCTCGAGGCGTTCGGGCGGGTCGATCACCTCGTCCATATCCCGCCGATTCCGCGGCGCGACACATTCGAGAGCGTCGAGATCGATCGCCTCGCCGAGCGGATGAGCGCGCTGACCGTGTCGGCCGCCACTTCGCTGCGGCTCTTCTCCGAAGTGATGGCCGAGCAGGAACCCTTCGATGACGGCAAGATCCGCCGCCTGCCGCAGCGCGGTGCCTTTACCTTCGTGCTCAGCCTGACCTGCCTGCTCGCCGATCACTGGCGCTTTTCCGAAGGCGTGCTGCAGAATGCGGTGATCGGCGTGATGCGGGCCGGTGCGGTGGCGCTCGCGCCGCAACGCATCCGTGTCAATGCCATCGCCGCCATCCGGGCGAATGCCGATCGGCGCGGCGCTGTGACGGGCGAGGACAAGGGAAACGGTGCGAATGGCGAGGATGCCGCGCAGCTCGAGCGCGAGGCCGACTGGCTGAAGCTGCGCACGCCCATGGGTCGCGCCGCGCTTGCCGACGAGATCGCCCAGACGGTGCGCTTCCTGAACTCGGATGATGCAGGCTTCATCACGGGCGAAGTCCTGCGCATGGATGGTGGACGCAGCGTGCTGAATGGTGTCATTTCGACGTGATGCCGCGCTCCGGCGTGTGCGTCAGGGGAAGGGCATCGAGACTCAGGGGCAGGTCATGCGCATACTCGTGGCGGGCGGCGGCATAGGCGGTCTGACAGCGGCACTGTGCCTGAACCGGGCCGGCTTTCTTGTCGACGTGCATGAGCGCGCAAAGGCCTTCGGCGAACTCGGCGCCGGCATCCAGCTCGGACCGAACGCCATGCGGGTCTACCGCGAACTGGGGCTCGAGGACGTCATCCTGCAAAACGCGGTCATCCCCGAGCGCCTTGAACTGCGAGAGGGCGACACCGGCCAGTCGGTGTTCTCCATCGCCGCCGGGCCGAAGCTGCAGCGCCGCTACAATGCACCCTACGCGCATATCCACCGCGCCGACCTCGTGGAGATCCTCTCGCGTGCCGTGAAGGCGCGATGCGGTGACGGCGTGCATCTGGCCAGTCCCATCGGCGAGGTGCGCTCCACCGCGACCGGCGCGATTGCCGATTTCGAGAATGGCAGGGGTGTGCGCGTGGCCGCTGTCGTAGGGGCGGACGGGATCAATTCCCGTGTCCGTCAGGTGCTGCAGGGCGATGAAGCGGCAGCCTTTTCGGGGTATGTGGCCTGGCGGGCACTGGTGGCTCGATCCGATACGCTCGACGCACTGATCCCGCACGCCGCGACGGTCTGGTCCGGACCGGACCGCCATGCGGTGACCTACCGTTTGCGCGGCGGGAAGCTAATCAATTTCGTCGGCGTGGTGCGCCAGCCGGACTGGACCGTTGAGGGCTGGTCGGAACCGGGCGACGCGACTGAGCTTCGCGGGGCCTTCGCAGGCTTTGCCGATCCCGTCACGAAGCTCACCGAAAGTGTCGAGCGCGCCTTCAGATGGGCGATCCGGGAGCGCCCTCCGGCGCGGCGCTGGGGCGAGGGCCAGATCACCCTGCTCGGCGACGCCGCCCACCCCATGCCGCCCTTCATGGCGCAGGGGGCGGCCATGGCGATCGAGGATGCCTGGACGCTTGCGGTGCACCTGTCGCGCCACCGCGACGCGCTCGCCAAGGGCCTGCGGGCCTATGAGCTTGAACGGCGCAAGCGCACCGCAAGGGTGCAGGACGCCGCCTGGCGCAATCTCGCCGTCTTCCACAGCGAAAGCGGCGGGCGCGGGCGACGCCTGCGCGGCCAGCTGCGGCTTGCCAATCGCTTCGCGCCGGGGCTCATTCATTCCGGCACGCACTGGATCTACAACTGGAAACCCGCCTCCCTCGCGCCCAGCTAAGGCAAGAAGAGGAGACCTCCATGACTGATCTCAATCTCACCGATCACGGATCGAAACTCACCGCAGATGTGGACGGCCACGAGCTGCGCATCGATTATGGCTGGGCGCGCGAGGGCGTGATGCGGGTCGATTTCGTCGAGGTGCCGGCTGAGCTCGGCGGGCGCGGCCTCGGCACGAAGCTGGTCGGCGCGCTGGTGGAAAAGGCCCGCGTGGAGGATTTCAGGCTGATCCCGGTCTGCGGCTTTGCCCGCAAACAGATCGAACGCCACGCGGCATGGCACGACGTGCTGGCATGAGCTACACGGCGGCCATGAATGACGAACTCCTCTCCCGCATTACCATCGATCCCGACGTCATGCGGGGTCGCCCCTGCATTCGCGACATGCGGATCAGAGTGCTGGACGTGCTTGAAATGCTGGCGGGTGGCATGAGCCGGCAAGATATCCCCGCTGACTTTCCGGACCTGGAAGATGCCGACATCACGGCTGCATTGATGTTTGTTGCACGCGCGACCGACAAGGGCGCGGCTGAAGCTGCGTGAACGTCCTGATCGACCAGAGTTTGCCGGCCAGTCTGGGTGATTTCTTCCGTTTGAGGGGCTGGGGCGCGACCCATGTCCGCGATATTCGCCTGAAAGAGGCAGCTGACTTGCGGAATGAAGATGTGGCGCGCCGCAATGACTGGATCGTCGTCTCCAAAGACGCCGATTTTCGTCGTGCGGACGGTATTCGCTTCCTGTGGGTCCGGCTCGACAATGTCGGGGAAGCCTTTCGGGTTCAGCAGCTCAACGACGAATGGCCAGAGATCGACACGCTATTCAGGAGTGGCGGAAGCCTCTACGAACTCGGCCTATGACTGACGAAAATCAATCGGCCCCCTTCTGGGAAACAACCCGGCTGGAAGACATGAGCCATGAGCAGTGGGAGAGCCTCTGCGATGGCTGCGCCAAATGCTGCCTGCTGAAGCTCGAGGACGAGGATACCGGCGAGATCGCCTATACAAGGCTGCATTGCCGCCTGCTCGATGCCGAGACATGCCGCTGCGCGAACTACGCCAATCGCAAGCGCCATGTGCCCGATTGCGTGACGCTGACGCCCGCATCGGTGGGCGAAATCAAGTGGATGCCGGACAGCTGTGCCTATCGCCGCGTGCTGGAAGGCCGTGGCCTGCCCGACTGGCACCACCTTGTCTGCGGCGACCGAAACCGTATCCATGAACTCGGCCATTCGGTCATGGGCCGTACCGTCAGCGAGGACGCCGTGATCGAGGAAGACCAGATCGACTGGGTCGTCGACTGGGAGGGCAACCCGCCCTAGTTTCTCGCGAAAAGGTAGATGCATCATGGCAGAGATAAGCAACTGGACGCCCGACCGCCTGCCGGACCTTTCCGACAAGACCTATGTCATCACCGGCGCGAACTCCGGGATCGGGCTTGAGGCGGCGAAACTTCTGGCGGCCCAGGGCGGCAACATCGTCATGGCCTGCCGCTCTCTGGAAAGGGCCGAGGCTGCCGGGCGCGACCTGAAAGAGGTCGCCAGGGGCGAGGTTTCGCTTGTCCTGCTCGACCTGTCAGACATGGCGTCCATCCACGCCGCCGCCGGAAATGTACGCACCGCCCATTCCCGCATTGACGGTCTGATCAACAATGCCGGAATCATGCAGACGCCTGAACGCAAGACCACCGACGGCTTCGAGCTGCAATTCGGCACCAACCATCTGGGTCACTTCCTGTGGACCGGCCTGCTCATCGACCGCGTTGCGGAGGCTGAAGGCCGTGTGGTGCAGGTCGCCTCGCTGGCCCACAAATTTGGTCGATTGCACCTCGACAATCTGATGCTGGAGGGCACCTACAACCCGACACGCGCCTATAGCCAGTCCAAGCTCGCCAATCTCGTCTTCGCACTTGAACTCGACCGGCGACTGCGAGCCGCCGGCAGCCCCGTCCGCGCCATTGCCTGCCATCCGGGATATTCCGCGACAGAGTTGCAGAGCACCGGGCCGACCGGGTTTTTCAAGGGACTCTACAAGGTCACCAACAAGCTGATGGCGCAGCCCGCCCAGAAGGGAGCCTGGCCCACGGTTCTGGCTGCTGCCGATCCGGACGTTGCGGGCGGTCAGTATTATGGACCGACAGGAATGGCCGGTTCGCGCGGTCCGGTGGGCCATGCCCGCATGGATCCGAAAGCAAGGGACACCGAAGTCGCACGCGGTCTCTGGGAGGCCAGTGAGAAACTTCTCGGTTACAGTTTCCCAATCGGACAGGCGACCTGAAACGCCGGTCGTGCGATCCACTCCAGACCGGCGCTTTACGTCGTTGATCTGGCGCAACAATCCTTTCGCAAACAATGCCGTTTGCTCCGAACTTGCTGTAGCCGCCCTCAGGAACCTGGCTCAAGGCTCGCTGCCGCCAGTTGCTTGATCGCGTCTTCAACCTCGATCACAAGCTCGGCCACGGCCACTTCCGAGGCGGTATCGGCGAGCGTCTGCATCCGACCCCAGGCCGCCGATCCCCGTGACAGGCTCTTTTCCTCGGCATAGGTCGTGAGCGTCGCATAGGGGTAGCCATTGCGCACATCGAGCATGAGGCCCGAGGCGACGGCCTCGGCCTTCACGTTCCGGCCTGGCAGGAGGAAGAAGCCGATAATGGTCGCATCGGCGAGCGCGAAGGCATTGTCGTCCTTCTTCGAGGTGGCGGTGACCTCATAGACGAAGACATAGTCGAGATGTTGTCGCGCGGCACCACGGCGGATGTCAGCCACGACCTGCGGTCCGCTGATTCTGTCGCGCCCGGTCCGTTCCGGCGACACCATGGCCGCAATCATCGGGCTGACGGGGACAAACTCGCCATAGAGCGGGCCAAGCTCCTCGGCCACATCGAGCCACATCGCGCTTTCATCGCCCGGAATCCCTGTCAGACGTCCGTTTTCGAGCCGCGCGAGGCCGATCCGCGCCGGAAATTGCAGGTTCGGGTCGATTGCGGCGATGGAACGGATCTCGCTGTCGAGCCCGCCTTCGGCTGCGGGGCAATCGGGCTGCCAGCTGTTCTCATAGCGGGCGAGATAGTCCTTGCCGCTCGTTGTCTGCACATAGCTCTCGCAGGCCGGCAGAAGGATGAGCGCGAGCGCCGCGCCGGCGAAGTGGACCTTTTTCATGATGTTTCCCCTAGGCTTTATCTGGAAAACTGCCCGGCACCTTGGGCCATTTCTGGGCCGTATCAGCTGTTTTCAGGGCATTTTGGGGGCAGTGAGCGGAGCGGTTTCAAGGTCGGCAATGGTGCGGGCAAACTGCCAAGTATGACTATCCCTCGCCAAGGAGGTAAAACCGCAAGATCACCATCTCGCTCACCAACGCCCATGCCGAGGCCATCGACAAGGCGATTGCCAGCGGCGAATGCGGGAGCGAATTGAAGCTGAGAGGGCCGCGGACGCGTGAATTCGGACGTTCCGAACAAAACAGGAAAACGCTAGTCTCCCCTTAACCTTGGCCTTAGAAGGGTGAGGGCATGACAGACACGATTCGCATCCTCGGCATTGATCCGGGCCTGCGCCACACCGGCTGGGGCGTGGTGGAGCAGACCGGCACGCGCCTCGCCCACATCGCCCATGGCGTGATCAAGCCCGACACTGATGCACCGCTCGCCACCCGTCTCGCCGCGATCTTCTCAGCTGTCTCAGGCCTCGTGACCCTGCACCAGCCGCACTTCGCCGGCGTCGAGGAGACGCTCGTCAACGTCAATGCCCGCGCCGCTCTCCTGCTCGGACAGGCCAGAGGCGCGGCCATGGCAGCGCTTGCCCGCGAGGGCGTCGAGGTCGCCGAATTCGCCCCGCGCAAGATCAAGCTGTCGGTCGTCGGCACCGGATCGGCGGACAAGACGCAGATCGCCTTCATGGTCGCCCGCCTCCTGCCGCGTGCGGGCAGGATGACCAGCGACTCCGCCGATGCGCTCGCCTGCGCCATCTGTGCCGCCCATCATCGCCCCGTGACCGGGAGGATCAGCGCATGATCGGGCGTCTGACAGGCACCATCGCTGCGGTCGGCGTCGATACCGTCCTGATCGACGTGAACGGCGTCGGCTATGTCGCGAGCGCCGGATCGAGCCTGCTCGCCCGCATCGCCCCGGGAAAGGCCGCCACGCTGCACATCGAGACGCAGATGAGCGAGAACGCCATCAAACTTTACGCCTTCGAGACCGAGGAAGCGCGCGCCTGGTTTGTCCGCCTGCAGGACGTGCCGGGCGTCGGTGGCAAGGCCTCCATGGCGGTGCTCGACGCGCTCGGGCCGCAGGGCCTGCTCGACGCCATCGCGCTGTCGGATGTGACCAGCGTCACCCGTGCGAAGGGAGTCGGCAAGAAACTGGCCGAGCGCATTGTCGGGGAACTCGCCGGCAAGCCTCCGCCCATGGGGCGTTTCGGCACTCTCAACCTCTCTGCGAGCGAAGCCGCCCAGGACGCTGCAGACACCGCAGCCGCCGTGCAAGGCGGCAGCCGCGCCGAGGCCGTCAGCGCGCTCGTTAACCTTGGCTATGCCCAGAGCGACGCCGCCCGCGCCGTGGCGACGGCGGCGAAAGACGCCCCTGAGGCCGACACAGGTGCCCTCATCAAATCCGCGCTGAAGGCGCTCGCGCCCTCATGAGCCGCGCCGGTTCCCCTACCGATCCCGAACGCCAGCCCGGCGAGACCCATGACCGGGCGCTGCGCCCCTCCGCCTTTGACGAGTTCACCGGACAGGAGGCCGCCAAGGCCAATCTCAAGGTCTTCGTCGAGGCCGCCCGCAATCGCGGCGATGCGCTCGACCATGTGCTGCTCTTCGGCCCGCCGGGGCTCGGCAAGACGACGCTGGCGCAGATCCTCGCCAGGGAAATGGGCGTCGGCTACCGCGCCACCTCCGGCCCCGTCATCGCGAAAGCGGGCGACCTCGCCGCCATCCTCACCAATCTCGAGCCGAACGACGTCCTCTTCATTGACGAGATCCATCGCCTCCCCGCCATTGTGGAAGAGATCCTCTACCCCGCCATGGAGGATTACGCCCTTGACCTCGTGATCGGCGAAGGCCCGAGCGCGCGTTCAGTGCGCCTCGACCTCTCGCCCTTCACCCTTGTCGGCGCGACGACCCGGGCAGGCCTGCTTGCCACGCCGCTGCGCGACCGGTTCGGCATCCCGGTGCGCCTGCAATTCTACACGCCGGAGGAGCTCTCGAAGATCGTGCTCGCCGCCGGACGCAAGCTCGGCGCGGCCATCACGCCAGACGGCGCGGAGGAAATCGCCCGCCGCGCCCGTGGCACGCCCCGGATCGCGGTGCGCCTGTTGCGCCGCGTGCGCGATTTCTGTGAAGCCGCCGGCGCGCGCATCGACCGCGCAGGCGCGAGCGACGGCCTCGCCCGGCTGGAAGTGGACGAAGACGGACTCGACGCGCTCGACCGGCGCTACCTCCACGCCCTCACCGTCACCTATGCCGGCGGGCCTGTGGGCGCCGACACGCTGGCCGCCGCCCTCTCAGAGGCGAGAGACGCCGTGGAAGAAGTCATCGAGCCCTATCTCATGCAGAAAGGCTATGTCGCCCGCACGCCGCGCGGCCGCGTCGCCGCCCCGCTCGCCTATGAGCGCCTGGGCCTCGACGCGCCCAAGAGCGGGGATCAGGGAAGCTTATTTGGGGAGGGGTGATGTCGCAACTTCCTATAGGCCTTACCAAACACTGTAGCCTTGTCGTCTGTGAAGAAGTCGATTTTCGCGCAGTTTCGCCACCCGTTCGACGAGGGTGGATTGTCGTCAGCATTGTTACCCTTGGCCGCCTATGAGGCGGCTCGCGCTCGATATGGTGCGATTGTGGCGATCAGGGCCAGGCCCCAGGCGCGCCAAAGCGCTTTGAACCAGGCCAGCAGCAGGCGCAGATTGTGGCCGATGGCAGCCATCATGACGGCGTAGGTGTCGCCATCGGTGCCGGCATAGGCGTGACGCTCGAGGCGACCGTCGGCCTTGATATGGCCGATGACCGGCTCGATGGCGTTGCGGCGTTTGAGTTCGCGTTTGATGGTGGGCGAGACGATCCCCCTTGTGTGACTGATGTAAACATCAGGCCCATCGGCGTCTTTGATGCCATGGCCGCGATAACCCCGGTCGACATAGGCGCGCTGCACGGGCTTGCCGGTGATGCGGGCGACCTGGGCGATTTGATCCTTCAGTGTGTGGCCATCATGCGGCAAACCGGGCCGGGATTGGGCGCCGAGCACGAACTGGCCGCCGCGGCAGCAGGCGTTGGTGACGGCAAAGCTCGCCTTGACCCCGAATTCGTAGCGGACCCGGGCCTTACCCTTGCCGATGCACTCCACCTCCGGCGCGTGGAAGGCATAGAGCTTGCCACCCTCAGGCTTCTTGCCGAACGCCTGGGCATGGATCGTGCTGGCCCGTTCCAGAACGGTGGCGAGCCTTGTACCGGGTGCTCGGTCCTTTTCCGTTGTCTTTGCGGTGATGTCGCGGATCAGCCGACCCAGCCGGATACGGATGAAGCGCAGATGGGCCATGGCCTGCTTGTGGCCGCGACCATGTATCAGCCGAGCGGCTTCGCGCCGGGCATGGGCACAGACCCGCAGATATGACTGGCGCACCCGCACGCCTGCATCCGCTGCAGCCCTGTTCAAATGCACGATGGCGCGCACCATCAGATGGCTGTCGGTGGGATGGGCCACTGCCTTGGTGGCGACCGTTGTATCAATCGTGACACGCTCGAGTTGGCCGGGCTTTACCGCGCCTGTGCTGGCGGCCATGGCAACGGTGGCCGACAGCATCGCCTCCATGTCCTCTTCCTTGATCCGTGCCCGCCAACGGCTCATTGACGAACGGTCGGCAGGCAATGTGTGCTGGAAGAAGGTCTCCCCGCAGAAGTGCTGAAAATATGGGTTTTCAACCCAGACAGCGCACACTGCCTCATCGGACAGGTTCTTGATCTGGCCAAGCAGGTGCAGCCCCACCATGAGACGCACAGGCAAGGCGGGCCTTCCCCGCTCGGCCACAAAGCGTCCGGCGAACCTTGCGTCCAGTGCCGCCCAGTCGATCCGCGCAGCCAGCAGAACCAGAGGATGGCGCACATCAATGATCGACGTCAGCCGCTGGCGGAACAGGTCATTGGGCACATCACGTACAGGCGACTTGGGACGCATCGGTGGTTCCTCACGAACAGACCACCGCACTGAATCAGAACCGCCCCATCAGCGCCAGTCCCCAAGCGAAGCCAAGCACACAAATCGCAAGAAAATCACGCTCAACAGCCGAAACCTTGCAAAACACAATACTTCAAAACGACCAAAATACGTTCATTCACAATAGGTTGCAGGTTGTTCGCAGGCGACAAGCTACGTCACGCGGCACGCTTACTCGGTGTACCTGTTCCATTATCCGACCGTGACACTGATGGGGGCCGCTTTCCTTCAGCTTGGGTGGTTACCCGAACTGGAGTTCTTGCTGATTACAATGATCGCTTTCATGTTGAGCTTCGGATTGGCCGAAATCACCGTGAGGAACGCCTATATGGGCTTCATGTTCAACGGCGTACCGATCGCCAGAGACAAAAGCCCTCTACGTGGAGGAGTTCTGAAGCTGCCGCGATGGCGTCCCTGATTGTGTAACGCTTGCGTGATGGATGTTTTGGCCGGTCGATGCCGTCAGGCACCCTTTGACACCGCTCAAACGGGGAGCAGCAAGTTTGTTCCGCCGTGTTTTCCGCCTGCCCGGACGGGTTACCGGCGCAGCGTGAAGCTCACCCCGGCAAAGTCCTCGGTCTCGCGGGCCCGGGCGACAGAGCGGTCGGCATATTCCACTTCGCGGCGGATATAGGAGAGAGAGAACTGGCCGCCCATGCGGTTGACCGACAGACCGGCCTGCATGTCGCCGACCGTGATCTGGTCGCGCAGGCGGACATTGGCATTCGGCCGCCAGCCTGCATCGCCGACATCCCAGCAGAGCGCCTCGCCATCGGCACCGGCGAAAACATACCAGGAACTGGCCGAGCTTTCCTCGCCCCGCTCGTCGAGACCCTCACCAAGACGGATTTCCGCACCCAAACGTCGTGAACTCATGCCGGCTTCCTCGCGGATTGACGCGCGCGGGGCAAATCCGACATCAAGGCCAAGGCCGGTCAGGTTGGCGGGCGCTGAAAGGCTGAGTTCGCCGCCAAAATTCTGTTTCACTTCATATTCGGATGACAGACGGGCGGCAGCAAGGTCGGCGGAGAATTCCTTCAGCACAGTCAGAGACGACAGATTGGAACTGTCGAGGCCAAGCGGTGTGACCAAGGCCTCGCCGGTGACGGTCAGGCCTTTATCCTCAATGGCTCGGTAGTTGCTGCTTGCCGGACCGAGCACCGCGGCCGGTACCGAAAGTCCTGGCACGGCGCGCTGGGCAAAGGGTTCGGTTGCGCCGACAATGCCGAGGGAGACACCTGCCTCGCTTGCCGGCACGTTTTCTCCGGTGACCAGCAGCATTGCCAAACTCGGCGGCACCGCCGGCTCGGTGGAGCGATCCGTGGACTTGTGCGTACAACCCTGACACAGCAGGGTCACGAGGCTAGTTGTCATGGCCACAATCATGTTTCGCGGTCCCCTCATCCGAACTTCCTCACGCAGCACTGACTGCGGCAAGGACACCAGATTGGTTCTAAGATAGCATAAACAAATCTACCGCGCGACTTAACTTATACGGCAAATCTGTCCCATTGCATTTACCAACGTGTAATCCATTCTCCGGTTCCCGTGCATTTTGCAGACCAGATTGCGTCAATTTGTGGGCAAATGCTCAATTGTTCAAGCCGGCGAACAAAACCCCGGAGCGCGTCTAAGCGCTCCGGGGTATCAGCGTTTCGTGGTTGATCGGGAGTTGCCTACTGGCAGGCAAGGCACTCCTCATAGTCGGTCTTCTCGGCCGCGATCGCGCTTTCCCTGGCGGCGGCGTCCTTGCCGGCAAAGGCCGCACGCTGCACCGATTTCGACCGGCAGTAATACAGCGACTTCAGGCCCTTCTCCCAGGCCGTCCAGTGCAGCATGTGCAGGTCCCACTTGTTCACATCGCCCGGCAGAAAGATGTTCAGCGACTGGGACTGGCAGATGAAGGGCGTGCGATCGGCGGCGAGTTCGATGATCCAGCGCTGGTCGATCTCGAAGGCGGTGCGGAAGGTTGCCTTCTCATCCTCGCTCAGTTCCTCCATGTGCTGCACCGAGCCCTCATGCTCGAGGATCGAGGTCCAGATCGCGTCCTTGTTCAGGCCCTTACTTTCGAGCAGGGCTTCGAGGTGCTGGTTCTTCACCGTGAAGGAGCCCGACAAGGTCTTGTGGGTGTAGACATTGGCCGGGACCGGCTCGATGCCCGCACTGGTCCCGCCGCAGATGATCGAGATCGACGCCGTCGGCGCGATGGCAAGCTTGTGGGAGAAGCGCGCCATAACACCGGCGTCCTTCGCATCTTCGCACGGCCCGCGCTCCTTGGCGAGCTTGACCGAGGCCGCATCCGCGCCGCGGCGGATATGCTTGAACATGGCCTTGTTCCAGGCCTTTGCCGCCGCGCTCTCCATCGGGATGTTCTGCGACTGCAGGAAGGAATGGAAGCCCATGAGACCCAGACCGACAGAGCGCTCGCGCTTGGCGGAATAGACCGCGCGGGCCATTTCCGCAGGTGCCCGGTCGATGAAATCCTCAAGCACATTGTCGAGGAAGCGGAACACATCCTCCAGGAATTGCGGCTCGTTCTTCCATTCGAGGAATTTCTCGGCGTTCAGCGAAGACAGGCAGCACACCGCCGTGCGATCATTGCCGAGATGGTCCATGCCGGTGGCGAGCGTGATTTCAGAGCAGAGATTGGACTGCTTCACGCTGAGGCCGAGTTTGCGCTGGTGGGCCGGCATGGCGTTGTTCACCGTGTCGGTGAAGAGCAGGTAGGGCTCGCCGGTCTGGATTCGCAGTTCGAGGATCTTCTGCCAGAGCTTGCGGGCATTGATTTCCTTCACGACCTCTCCGGTCTTCGGCGAGATCAGTCCGAACTCCTCATCGGCGCGCACCGCTTCCATGAAGGCGTCGGTGATGTTGATGCCGTGATGCAGGTTCAGCGATTTGCGGTTGAAGTCGCCCGAGGCCTTCCGGATTTCGAGGAATTCCTCGATCTCCGGGTGGTGGATGTCGAGATAGCAGGCCGCCGAACCACGCCGCAGCGAGCCTTGGCTGATCGCCAGCGTGAGCGAATCCATCACGCGGATGAAAGGGATGATGCCCGAGGTCTGCCCGTTCTGGCCGACCTTCTCGCCGATGGAGCGGACATTGCCCCAATAGGTGCCGATGCCGCCGCCATTCGAGGCGAGCCAGACATTCTCGTTCCAGGTCTCGACAATGCCGTCGAGGGAATCATCGACCTGGTTCAGGAAGCACGAGATCGGCAGGCCGCGATCGGCACCGCCATTCGAGAGCACCGGCGTTGCCGGCATGAACCAGAGATTGGAGATGTAGTCATAGATGCGCTGGGCGTGATCGGCATCGTCGGCATAGGCGGTCGCCACACGCGCAAACATGCCCTGAAAGGTCTCGCCCTTCAGGAGGTACCGATCCTCCAGCGTCTTCTTGCCGAAAGCGGTGAGAAGAGCGTCACGCGACGGATCGATCCGCACGCCATCGATGACCGTCAGTTCGGCGGCGCGCGCCTTCGGCTTGCCGCGGCGGACGGCGGTTTTGGATTTTTCGACGGCAATCGACGCTGACATGTTCATACCTCTAGACCTTGATGCCCATAATAGCAGGTCGGCCCCTTGAAACCCAGCAGTTTCGGCAGCGAAACCGTATATCTGGTGCTTCAACCCAACCCTGACGCTAGATGTAGTGTGTCTATGGTTAAGAAGAGGTCAACAGGATTTTTCGTCCGTGAGCCGATTTTTTGGTGAAGAAAGTCTTGACGCCCCGATGCGGCGGGCCTTCTGCGCCTGGTGTCAGCCCATCGCCGCGCCGAGCCGGTCACCCGACAGCCAGGCGGCTTCCACCCTTGGCCCGAGGCACCAGTCCCCACAGACGCCGAGCCGCGCGGTCGGATCGAACAGGAAGCCCTGTTCTCCGGATTGGGTGAAGCGCGACAGCCCGTCAGGGTCGGGAATGTGCGGGAAGGCATAGAGCCAGCGATGGGCATCCTGATAGAGCGGTGTGACCTCGGTACCGGTCAGCTGCCAAAGCGCGCCGAGCAGCCGGTCGCTGGCCGTCTCGCGCGAATCCTCAACATGTTCGCGCGCCCATTCGGCGGTGGACTGCACCACCCAGGTCTCGCCCGTGCGGCCGGGCTTGGACCCATTGCGCGCCGCCCAGCCAATGGCGCCTGAGCCCAGTCTCGCGCCGTCCCAATCCACGTCGAGCGGTGATTCGAACGCGAACATGGCGGTCCAGTTCGGCAGCGATTCGACGCCGCGCGCGGCCACGCAGAAATCCTGATGGACGCTTGTCAGGAGTTCGGCGGCCTGTTCGGCAGGTGTTGCCACGATCACCGCCTCGAAACGCCCCTCTGCGCCGTCCTGTCCCTCAATCTCGAGCGTCCAGCCTGTGCCGTGTTGATCATCGAGCCCGGTCACGCGCGCCCCGAAGCGCAAATCGAGCCCGTCGGCCATGGCGCGGATGACGGCGTTCATGCCCGGCGTACCCACGAATCGCACCGCGTCGTCAGCCTGCCGGACCTCGCCGTCCCGCTCGATCCCGACGAGCCGACCCCGCCAGAGCGCGACATGGCCGTCACGGCTCAGCGCCTTGACCAGAGTCAGGAATTCCGGGTCGGAGGCAGTGAAATACTGTGCGCCATGATCAAAGCGCAGTTCCCCGGCCGGCGTGTCGGCCCGGCGTGTGGACAGCCGCCCGCCCGGACCCCGGCCCTTGTCGAAGACTTGCACATCATGTCCGCTCGCCCTCAGCCGGCGTGCGCAGGCAAGTCCCGCCATGCCGGCACCGATGATCGCGATCGTCATGGCCAACGTCTCCCCGAGAACCTTCCCGAAAAGGCGCAGCTAATGCGATTTGCGCAAGCGACAAATCAGTCTGCCGCCTGCGCCGTTGTCGAGGAGATCTCGTTCATCAGGCCGCGCAGCAGGCTGTAGGAACACACCAACAGGACAAGCGCGAATGGCAGTCCCGCCGACACGGCACCCGCCTGCAGGGAAGTCAGCGCATTCGTGCCGCCGCCCACAAGCAGGGTGATTGCCACGAGGCCCTCCACGCTCGCCCAGAAGATGCGCTGCGGCACCGGTGCGTGGAGCTTGCCGCCTGCAGTGATCGAATCGATCACCAGCGAGCCGGAATCCGAGGAGGTCACGAAGAAGACGATCAGGAGCGCGATAGCGACGGTTGAGGATATGGTCGGCCAGGGCAGTTCCTGCAGCACTTCAAAGAGGACGAGTTCGGTCCTGATCTCGCCCGTGGCGAGGCGCGTGACGCCCTGTTCCACCATGTTGATGGCGGTCTCGCCAAAGGCCGAGAACCAGATCGTCACCACCGCCAGTGGCACAAGCAGCACGGCGGCGAGGAATTCCCGGATCGTGCGGCCCCTTGAGACGCGGGCGATGAACATGCCGACGAAGGGCGACCAGGACACCCACCAGGCGAGATAGAAGACCGACCAGCCATGATAGAAGCCGGTATCCTCCTCCCGCCCGACCGGATTGGCGAGCTTGGGCACTTCAATGAAATAGGCCGCGAGGTTCTCTGCGAAGCTCTGCAGGATGCGCAAGGTCGGTCCGGCCGTGAAGACGAAGATCAGAAGCGCAATCGCGACCACCATGTTGATGTTGGAGAGCAGCTTCACCCCGCCATCAAGGCCGCGGACAACGGATATGATGGCGATCGAAGTGATGAAAGCGATGATTGCGACCTGCAGCCCGAGCCCTGCCTCGAAATCCATGAGGAAGCCGAGACCGGCTGCCGCCTGGCGCGCGCCGATGCCGAGCGATGTGGCGAGACCGAACAGTGTCGCGATGACGGCGATGAGGTCGATGATGTGCCCGGTCCAGCCCCACACCCGGTCACCGAAGATCGGATAGAAGGCCGACCGGATGGTCAGCGGCAGACCCTTGTTGAAGGCGAAGAAGGCGAGCGCAAGCCCGACAATCGCATAGATCGCCCAGGGCGACAGCGCCCAGTGATAGATCGTTGCGGCCATGCCCATGCGCTCGGCCAGTTCTGTGCGCGGTTCGACATTGAGCGGCGTGCCGAAGACGCCCGGAGCGTCGGGCGAGGTCGATCCGAGATAGTGCGTCAGCGGTTCGGCTGTGCCGTAATACACCATGCCGATGCCGACGCCCGCGGCAAACAACATGGAGAGCCAGCTGACCGTGGAGAACTCCGCTCGGGCCTCGTCGCCGCCGAGCCGGATCTTGCCGAGTGGCGAGAAGGCGATCACGGCGCAGAACAAGACGGCAAAGTTCGACACCAGGATGAAGAACCAGTCGAAATGCTCCATGACCGCGTCGCGCAGGCCTTTCAGCCAGACCGAGGCAGCATCCGGCGCGGCGAGGACCGCTGTGCAGAAGGTCAGGATCAGGGCGGCGGACAGGAAGAAGACCGGATTATGAACGTCGAGGCCGAGCCAAGACACATTGTCCTGGCCCACCTCATAGTCGGTTTCATAGGCATCGTCGGTGTCTTGTGTGGCCAAGGTGTCATCTCATTCGCTGTTGGGAAATCAGGTCTGGTGATTGCACCGATCCGTTCGTTTGTCGAATCGTCAAATGCAAACCAAAGCTATGTTGCTTTTCTGCAACATACATGCAGAGCATTGTATTAAATGAAGAAAAAATGTCTCGCGAATGGGATCGCGTCTGGTGTTGCGGAAAGGTCGCGGGCTCAACCTTTCCATCATCGAAAAACCTGTTAGGTGAACGTCATCGTCTGGCCGCTGACGCATCCGTCCGTGTGGCCGCGAATCGCCTGATGGCGCGCGCTTCCCGTGCGCCAGGCCATGAGAAATTGCAGGGGTAAAATTCATGAATCGCATTCTGATCGGTGTGTCAGCACTCGCCATCACGACTGCCTTCTACACAGCCGCCTTCGAAACGGCGTACGCACAGGAGGGCAGTGAAGAAGCCTCCGACCGGCGTCTGAAAACAGTCACCGTGACCGCCACGAAACGCACCGAGACCGCTCAGGACATTCCTGTAACGGTCAACGCGCTCGACAGTTCCGATCTTGAGGAACTCGATGTCGACGTGTTCACCGACTACCTGGTCGAACTGCCCGGTGTCACCGCTGGCGGCTCCGGCCCCGGCCAGAACACGATCTACATTCGTGGCGTGGCATCGACGACGCCGAACCTGACCACGGCCGGTGTCGCGGGCCTGGCACCGAACGTCGCCTTCTATCTCGACGAACAGCCCCTCGCCCAGCCGGGACGCAACCTTGACGTCTACGCCGTCGACCTCGAACGCATCGAGGTGCTGCCCGGGCCTCAGGGCACGCTGTTCGGTGCTTCCTCACAGGCCGGCACAGTCCGCCTTATCACGAACAAGCCTGTGCTGGGCGTGTTCGAGGGCCGCGCCTCGGCCGGTGTATCCTTCACCGAGAATGGCGAGATGTCGAACAAGGTGGATTTCACGATCAACGTTCCGATCGGCGACCGATTCGCAGTCCGGGCAGTGGCGTACAATGACAATCAGGGTGGCTATATCGACAATGTGCCGGGTCTGCTCGATCTCTCTGAATCGGCTCGCTTTCGGCCCGAAGGCACGGTGCGCGCCAATGGTGTTCCTGTCAGCGCTCAACGGGCAGGCTTCCAGTCCACCTCCGACCTGTCGGGCGTGACCTTTGAAACATTGAACAATTCCCGGCTCGTCGAGAAGGACTTCAACGACACGGTCTATTCCGGCTTCCGCCTCGCGGCGCGCTACGAATTCAATGATGACTGGCGCCTCGACGTCACCCACAGCCAGCAGCGCCTCCATACTGATGGCGTCTTCTTCACCGATCCGGAACTCGATGATCTCGAGATTCAGCGCTATCAGGATGAGCGCCTGGAGGACCGTTTCGACAACACGTCATGGACGCTGGAAGGCCGCCTCGCCGGGCTCGACCTCGTTTACACCGGTGCCTTCACCAATCGCGATGCCGAGCAGATCGTGGATTATGCCGACTATCTCTATGTCGGCCAGTACCTGCCCTATTATATTTGCGATGGCGGTGTGACCTATCCGGGCGATGCGGCCCCCTCCGGCACCTGCCAGGAGCCCGATCTGCTGGTCGATTCCACCACCGACACCGAAGTCTTCACCCAGGAATTGCGCTTCACCACACCTTCAGAGAATCGCTGGCGGGCCACGGGTGGCGTGTTCTATTCCGACCTGACGCTCAATGAGCGCAACGACTTCACCTATTTCGGATCGCTTGAGGCCGATGTTTTCGGCCAGCCGGAACCGGGCGCGCCGAACAATGGCTTCTCGGCGAACTTTCCCTTCGACACGGGCTTCACTTCCGCGCCGGGACCGTTCCCGCCGGGCGTGATCTTCCGCAATGACGTCCAGCGCACCGATGAACAGCTCGGCGTGTTCGGCGAGTTCACCTATGATCTCGTGCCGGATGTCTTCGCGGTCACGCTCGGCGCGCGTTACTACGACATCGAGGTCGATCTCGAAGGCGGCGCGAACGCCTCCTTCTGCAACTCCTTCCAGGCCGACGCCGACGCCTTCGGCACCGACATTTCCGATCTCTACAATGGCGACGGGCAGTACACCTTCCGCGGCACCTGCGACACCTCGCGCCACATCACCTATAATGACACCCAGTCGATCGCCGACATCCAGGCCATCGATCCGGAACTGTCTCTGGCGCAGGCCACGCAGATCTTCGAGGCGACCCGCGCGCCCGATGTTGCGGCCAGCGATGGCGTCATCTTCAAGGTCAACGGCGAATGGACGCCGACGGCAGACCTGCTCTTTTACGCGACCTATTCCGAGGGCTTCCGTCCGGGCCTGCTCAACCGTCCCGGCGGCGCACAGGGACCGGGTGGTTTCACCGTGCCCTTCGAGGTCGATACCGACGAGGTCACCAATTACGAACTCGGCTGGAAGACCTTCCTCCTCGATGGCTCGCTGCGCTTCAATGGCAGCCTGTTCTTTGTGGACATCGAGGGCCTGCAGACGACGATCTTCGACCCGTCGATCACCAATCTCTTCTTCTCCGACAATGCCGCCAATGCAGAGGTGCTCGGGCTTGAGGGCGATTTCGCCTGGGCACCAGCCACGGTTGACGGCCTGACTGTGAGCGGGGCCTTCTCCATTCTCGACACGGAGATCACCGACGTGCTGACCCCGACCGGCGACGTGATCGTCGGCGAGCCGCTGGCCTTTGCGCCGGAGTTCCAGGGCAATCTCCGCGCCCGCTATGAGTGGGATGTCGAGGCTTATGGCGAGAGCTACGGGGCTTATGTCATGCCGCAACTCGTCTATTCCGCCGAGAGCTTCACCGACATCATCGAGATCAACAAGATCGAACTTGATGCCTACACCACGCTGGGCATTTCTGCCGGTATCGTGAAGGACAACTGGACGGTCGAGGTCTTCGGCAACAACCTCACCGACGAGCGCGCCGAACTGTCCGGCAATTTCGTCAATGACCGCGAACGGATCACCGTAGCGCGTCCGCGCACCTTCGGCGTGCGCGCCTCGGTCGGTTTCTGATCGGCGCAGGACCGCCTAAAGACTCATGGGAGCGCTTCTGTTCGCAGGGGCGCTCCCTTTCCATCCGGCGATCTCGGCATGAATGACAATGAAGCCAATCAGAAGCTGAAGGCGGCCCAGGCAGACATGCGGGCCGGCAATTTCGCCCGCGCCGTGGCGGTGCTGGACAGTTTGCTTTCCCAGATGCCGGACCATGCCGAGGCGCTCTACCTGGCGGCAGTCTGCGCACGATACGACATGCGATATGAGCGGGCAGCCGACCTTCTTGCACGCCTGAAGGCCACACAGCCGGAATTCGGGCGCGCCTGGCAGGAAGCTGGCCATCTGGCCCGCGAACTGGACGATGCCGAACGCGCCATCGCGGCCTATGCCCGCGCGGTCCGGCTCAATCCCGCACTTGAAGCGAGCTGGCGCGCGCAGGCGGAACTCCATGAGGCGGCCGGCCGGATTGATGAGGCCCGCGCCGCAAGCGTGCAGGCTGAGCGCATCGCCGCCCTTCCGCGAGAGCTGGCCAGCGTCACCCACCTGCTTGCCGAGGGAAAGCTCGCCCGCGCCGAGAATCTCTGCCGACGCTTCTTGAAGGTGAACCCCACCCATGTCGAAGGCATGAGGCTGCTGGCCGAGATCGGCTCACGGCTCGGCATTCTCGAGGATGCCGAGATCCTGCTGGAGACCGCCGTCAGCTTCGAGCCCGACAATATCCAGCTCCGGCTCGACCATATCGGCGTGCTTCGCAAGCGCCAGAAATTCGCCGCCGCCCTTGAAGAGGCCGAAGCACTGGCTGCGCGTGACCCGGCCAATCCGGTCTTCCAGTCCCAGCTCGCCATCGAGCGCATGCAGACCGGCGATTATGCCGGGGCGGTGGCGATTTTCGACGGGATCCTGAAGGCCATGCCGGGCGATCCGGCGACGCTCACCTCAACGGGCCACGCCCTGAAGACCTGGGGACGAACCGGGGACGCCATCGCCGCCTACCGCGCAGCCTGTGCCTCCGATCCGCGTCGCGGCGACGCATGGTATGCGCTTGCCAATCTCAAGACCTATGAATTCAGCGCCGCCGAGGTCGCTGAGATGACAGCCCGCGAGGCCGACCCGCATGCCGCCTTTGCCGACCGGGTGCATTTCTGCTTTGCGCTCGGCAAGGCGCATGAGGATCGCGGCGAGATCGAAGCCGCCTTCGAACTCTACGCCCGTGGCAATGCACTGAAACGTGCCCAGTCGCGCTACACGACCGCAGGCATGCAGGCCGAGTTCGACGCCCAGAAAACGGTCTGCACCTCGGAACTCTTCGCCGCGCAGGCGGGCAGGGGGCACGACGCGCCCGACCCCATCTTCATTCTCGGCCTGCCGCGCGCTGGCTCCACGCTGATCGAGCAGATCCTCGCCTCCCACAGCCAGGTCGACGGCACGCTGGAATTGCCCAACATCCTGTCGCTTTCACAGCGGCTGCGCGGTCGGGATCGCACAGGCGGTGGCGATTATCCGGGGATTCTTGCCCAACTGACCGCCAAACAGCTTCGCGCGCTCGGAGAGGAATATATCGAGACCACGCGCATCCACCGTTCCGGCGCGCCCTTTTTCACCGACAAGATGCCGAACAATTTCCGCCATATCGGGCTCATCCACCTCATCCTGCCAAACGCCACGATCATTGATGCAAGGCGCAAACCCATGGATTGCTGCTGGTCGGGCTTCAGGCAGCTCTTCGCCGAAGGGCAGGAATTCACCTATGGGCTCGAGGAGATCGGCCGCTATTACCGCGCCTATGTCGACCTGATGGAACACTGGGACCGCGTCCTGCCCGGCAAGGTGCTGCGGGTGAATCACGAGGAATTGCTCGCCGATTTCGAGCCACAGGTGCGCCGCCTGCTTGACCATTGCGGGCTCGAATTCGAACCGGGCTGCCTTGAATTCCACAAGACCGACCGCGCCGTGCGCACAGCCAGCTCCGAACAGGTCCGCCAGCCCCTCAGCCGGAAAGGCGTAGACGCCTGGCGGAAATTCGAGCCATATCTCACTCCCCTCAAGACGGCGCTCGGACCCGAACTCGCGCCGCAGGACGAGAAAAGATGACCCACCGCTCCGACAGCGCCCTCGTCGCCATTCGCAAGATCCAGCGCCAGATCGAGATCGACACGCGCAAGCTCGCCCAGTCGGCCGGGCTCACACCGTCGCAACTGGTGGTCCTGCACATCCTCGCCTCACGCGGTGAGACCGCCATTGGCGACATTGTGAAATCGACCCAGCTCAGCAATGCCACGATCACGAGCCTCGTGGACAAGATGGCCGAGCGGGGCCTTGTCAGCCGGAGGCGCTGCGAACAGGATCGTCGCCGGGTCTGGCTGACCCTCCTTCCGCCGGGGCGGGAAGCCCTGAAGAACGCACCGAACCCCTTGCAGGAGAAGTTCGAGGGCCGTTTCGATGCGCTGGATGACTGGGAACAGGCCATGCTGGTGGCCGCGCTTGAGCGTGTCGCCGGACTGCTCGATGCGGATTCGCTCGACGTTGCGCCGATCCTGACCGCCGGCGCGATCGTGCCAAGACCGAATGGCGACTGAGGCACGGTCTGACGCCGTTCACCCAGCCGTGTCTTTGCGGGACGCTGGTGAGCCGGTAGAGCGCTTCCCATGTCCGCGCCGGTTTCCGTCATCATTCCCGCCCTGAATGCCGCCCGGCACCTTCCGCGCTGCCTCGCTTCGCTTGGCGTGGTGGAGGGTGATGATCTGGTTCGGGAGATCATTCTGAGCGATGGTGGCTCAGACGATGACACCATGCGCCTGGCACGGGCGGCGGGTGCCATCATCGTCTCAGCGCCGAAGGGCCGTGCAAAGCAGCTCATTGCCGGAGCGGCCGGGGTGAGGGGGCAGTGGCTCCTCTTCCTGCACGCCGACACCGCGCTTGCGCCGGGCTGGCGGGATGCCGTGGCGCATCATGTCAGCCGGGTGCCTGAAAAGGCGGCGGTCTTCCGGCTCGCCTATGACAGGGACCATGCGCGCGCCCGCTGGCTGGCCGCACGGGCGAACCGCCGGACGCGCTGGTTCGGCCTGCCTTATGGCGATCAGGGTCTGCTCGTTTCGCGCGAACTGTATGAGTCCGTCGGCGGCTTCCCGGACCAACCGCTGATGGAGGATGTCGAACTCGTCCGTCGAATCGGACGTCGCCATCTTAAGACTCTGCCGGTCGATGCCGTCACCAGTGCGGAGAAGTATGAGCGCGACGGATATCGCAGGCGCGCCTATCGCAATGGCTGGCTCGTCTTCCGCTACCTCATGGGCGCCAGCGCGGAGAAGCTGGCAAGGCTCTATGACTGACCCGTCGGCTCGCACCCTGCTCGTCTTCGCCAAGCCCCCGCGCATGGGGCTCGCCAAGACGCGCCTCGCCCGCTCCCTTGGCAGCCAGGCCGAGGCCCAGCGTATCAACCGTTTCTGCACCGCGCGCACCTTCCGCGCTGCCGTGGATCCGCGCTGGCAGACACGCCTCTACGCTGCGCCCGACCGTCATCTGCACGACACGCTCGGCGGGGCATGGCCCGCGCATGTGCCGCGTTTCAGCCAGGGCTGCGGCGGGCTCGGGCGTCGGCTGGCGAACGGATTGCGCGAGGCACCGAAAGGCGCGGTCGCCTTCATTGGCACCGATGCGCCGAGCATCTCGAACGCGCTGATCTGGCAGGCTTTCCGCGCGCTGACGCTTCATGACGCCGTGGTCGGCCCGGCCAGCGATGGCGGTTTCTGGCTGCTCGCGCTCGGCCCCCGCCTGCGCGACCCGCGCCTGTTCGAAGGCGTGCGCTGGTCGCATGCCGAGACGCTGGACGACCTCCTGGGCAATCTGTCGGGCTTGCGCGTTGCCCGTCTGCCGACCCTCATCGATGTGGACGAGGCCGAAGACTGGGCGGCCTATTCCTCTTCGCGCGCGATGGGTGCGGGTTCGCGCTGGACCGAGTAGTTCGGCACATCGTCCTTGGGGGTCACGGTGCGCACTTCCGGCGCGATGGGTGCGGGGGCAGGCGTTTCCGGCATGCGGAACTCCACGCGCGGCACAGGCTTGGCGGTCGGGCGCGGGGCGGGCGTTTCGGAACCGCCCATCAGCTCGCCGCCGCCTTCGGTGTTGCGCGCCACATAATCTGCCGAGACCGGCTCAAGGAAATTGGCCTCATGCGCCGGCGAAATGCCCGAAATCGCACTCGGATCGTGCTCCGGAACGCCGATTCCGGCCTTCAGCTCGCAGCGCGGTGCCTGGATGTTGCTGTCATGGACGATGAAGCTGAACGATGCGCAGGCCCGTTCCTGCGCACAGGCCACAGCACAGGCCTCTGCTGTCGATCCGCGCATCACCTTGTACATGCCGCCGGAACGATAGGTGTTCTCCTCGAGGAAGATGTCCTGCGACGAGGCGGTGCCAGTCAGGGCGAGGGCGGCAAGAAGACATGTCAGGCGCATGGGGCGGGGCTCCGGTCAGGGCACGATCTGTCAGCGGGAGCCTGCCGCAGGGACGTTAAGGAAGCGTTCGCCCCTCAGCCCTCGATCATCTCGCGCTTTTCCTCAAGCACCAGCCATTCCTCCTCCGCCGCCTCGAGTGTCGCGCGCAGGTCTTCCAGCCGTTTCGACCGGCGGGCAAAGCCATCAGGATCGCGCGAGAACAGCTCCGGATCGGACAGCTCCCTTTCGATCGCCGCGATATCCGCCGTCAGCTTCGGGATCAGCGTGTCCAGTTCCTTCAGCCGGTAGCCATCCTTGTAGCTCAGCTTTTCCGGTTTCGACGGTTTCGGCCTGTCCTCAGCCTTGGCCTCCGTGCGAGAGGTGTCAGTGGCCTGCTCAGGCCGCTTCACACCTGCAAGCTGTTCCTGCGCATCAGAATAACCGCCGGGTGTCTCGATCCAGTTTCCCGGCCCCACCCAGTTCAGGCACGAGGTCACCACGCCGTCGAGAAATGCCCGGTCGTGGCTGACGATGATCAGCGTACCCTCATATTCGGCCAGCATGTCCTCAAGCATGTCGAGCGTGTCCATGTCGAGATCATTGGTCGGTTCGTCCAGCACCAGCACGTTTGACGGCAGGGCGAGCGCCAGTGCGAGCGTCAGCCGGTTGCGCTCGCCCCCGGACAGCGCGCCGACGGCCTGTCGCAGCTGGTCGGGCTTGAAGAGGAACTGTTTCGCATACGCCCCGACATGGCGCGGCTTGCCCTGAACCATGATCTGGTCGCCGCCCTCCGGTGCCAGCGTCTCCCAGAGCGTGTCCTTGGGTTTCAGGCGCTCGCGCGTCTGGTCGAGATAGGCCAGCGATATGTTCTTGGCATTGTAGACGCTGCCCGCATCCGGCTCCATGCGCCTGAACATGAGCTTCAGGAGCGTCGACTTGCCGACACCGTTCGGGCCGACAATGCCCAGCCGATCACCCCTGATCAGCCGGAGGTTCAGGTCATCAACAATGGGCAGGGGACCTTTCGGTGTCTCGAACACCTTGGTCAGCCCCTTGATGTCGATCACCTTTTTCGAGCTCTGGTCGCCAATGTCGGCATTCATGTCGGCCTGCGCCTTCACCTGTCCGAGTTCGGACTTCCGCTTGCGGCGTTCCGCCCGCATGGCATGGACCTTCGACAGCCGCCCCTGATTGCGCTTGCGCCGCGCCGTCACGCCGCGCGCCATCCAGCGCTCCTCCGCCTTCAGCTGGGTTTCCAGCTTGGCGAGCGCCTTTTCCTCATCGGCCTCGATCTGCGCCGCCCAGTCGAAGAACTCGGCGTAGCCGCGATTGTGCTGCCAGACCGCGCCATGCCTCAGCCATATGATGTTGGTCGAAACATTCTCCAGGAATGTCCGGTCGTGGCTGACCAGCAGGAGCGCGCCGCGGAAGGATCTCAGCCGTCGCTCCAGCGCCTCGATCGCCGGAATGTCGAGATGGTTGGTCGGCTCGTCGAGAAGCAAAATGTCCGGATCGGCGGTGAAGGCGCGCGCGAGTGCGGCACGCTTAACCTGCCCGCCTGACATGGTGCTCATGTCCATGTCCGGGTCGAGGCCCAGCGCCATCAGCTCGCTCTCGGCGCGGTGGGTCTCATGGGCATCGACGGCGGTGAGGTCGGCCGAGGCGAAAGCGGTCAGATTCGGGAAGCCGCTCAAATCCGGTTCCTGCTCCAGATAGACCGCGTGCATGCCCGGCTGGCGCCAGTTTTCGCCACTGTCGGGCTCGATCCGGCCGGAAATGATCCGCATCAGTGTCGACTTGCCGGCCCCATTGCGCCCGACCAGCGCGCAACGCTCACCGCGCGAAAGCGTCAGCGACAGCCCCTCGAACAGCGGCTTGCCGCCAAAGGACAGCGAAATGTCGTTGAGCGTGAGAATGGGAGGCTGGGCCATGAGCGGGGATGTAGGCGGGAATGCGCGGCGAGGGAAGGTGGGGAAATCGGTGCGCTGACGGGAGAGGGGGCGGCCGGTCTATGCAACAAGCTTATCCCCCGCCCCCAGGTCTCAGGCCATACTCCTCTGCATGAACCGTGACGATGTCCTCCGCTTCTATGCCGCGACACCCATCTGGCTCTGGCCGCTCCTGTGGCTGCGCCTGCGGTGGTTGCGGGTCTATATGGATAACCGGATGGTCGAAGGCCGCGGCGGACTTGCGCGGGTCTTTACTGATGGGCGCGGCGGTCTCCACATCGAATGGATCGTTCGCGAAGAGAAGCTATCCCACAATGCGCTGTCATTTGAGGGCTCACGAGACTGGGAGTTCTCAGATCTCGATGGGATGTCACGCCTTTTCGAGGCCAGTTGTGGCTGGACCGTGCGCATGGACGCTTCCCGCGCCGATCTGACCCTCGGCACGGCCGAAGCGCCCCTCGAACCCGGCTAGCGGTTTCCATGCCTTCCCAGCCTGCGCCGGGAAGGCACGGAAACCAGAGCCATGAACCTTGCCGGACCGATCTCATCGGTGCGGGCAGAGGTGCTGGTACAACCCTGAACGGGTTGCATTTCTCGTTTGCTCGGTGCTGTTCGCCGCTGGCGCGGCGACACCTGCGCCTGCGCGGTCGCTTGTGGGGTGAGTATCACAGCCCTGAGCGCGTTCGATCGCGCAGGCGGAGCCGGAGCGGGGAACAAACAAAAAGAAACCGGCCAGCCTTCAAGCCGCGAGCGGGGCGTCCACGATTTCCGTCAGCGTCACGCCAAGCTCGCCTTCCACCATCATCAGTTCACCGCGCGCCATCAGGCGGCCGGAAACATAGATGTCGACGCCGCCGCCGGTGTCGCGTTCAAGTTTCAGAACGTCTTCTGGCTGCATCCGGCGCAGTGTCTCCACAGGCAGGCTGATCTCGCCCATCACGATCTCGACCGTGACAGGCACATCGAAGGGGATGGCGGCGGTTTGCCGGGCAGATGTCATGTATCGGTCCGTCATCTGAGTGATCTGGTCTCTTTCACGAAGAGTTCGCCCTGTCCGTCAACAATGCGTGAAGAGGCCGCGCGGACCTCTCCTGCCAGTGGTCCGCCCGCGCGTTCGGCTGCCGCCTCGACATAGCGGGTGAGCGCGATCAGGTCGTCCATCGCCGATTGCAGGCGCGACTGCAGGCTCGCCACAGCGTCTCGGGCCTCGATCTCGCGGGCCTCGGCGGCGAGTTCCACACCCTGCCGGCGGGCATCTTCCAGCAGGAAGGCCAGTTCCTGCACGCTGACGCGCAGGGCTTCGGGCTCCGAACCGGTGTCGGATGGCGGCGCGAAATCGGCGCGGAATTCAAAGGGCGTCATGCGGCGGCTGCGTTTCTCGGTCATGGTCATGCCTGTCGGGCGGCGGCGGGACGGGTGATGGCAGCCTCGCGGATAAGTCTGTGAACCAGATGCATCAGCTCGGCCCGGGCGGCCTCGACGCTTGAGCGCTCCGAGGGCAGCCCTTCAGCCCGGGCCTCGAGATCGGCGCGGGCGCGTTCTGTCAGGCGGGCGCGAATGGCGGATTTTACGGGGCCTGGCGCAGCTTTCAGCGCGCTGGCGAGACCGTCCCGGTCGGCGGCGGCGAGAAGGGCGTCGATGGAGGTGGCATCAAGCCGCGCGAGGTCGTTGAATGTCAGCCGCTCGCGGCGCAGCAGGCCTGCGGTATCGGGATCATTCGCCTCGATCTGGTGCAGCAGGCCGTCGGCCAAAGTGTCAGGCAGGCGCGACAGAAGGGCCCCGGCACGGGCGAGGCCCTCAGACCTTGCGGACGGTCGCTCCAGCCGCGCCGCAAGCGTTTCTTCAACAAGCTGCTCCATGGCGGGCGGAACCGGTCCTTGCCTGACCAGACGCAGGACAAGCTCCATCGCCTCGTCTTCCGGCAGGGCCGCGAGCAGTTCCCCGCCCTTCTCCTCGCTGAGCCGGCTGGCGAGGACCGCGCGGACCATGGGCGGCTCGGATCGGAGGAGATCGATCAGCGCGCCGACCGGCAGGGCATTGAACCGATCCCAGACCGGGTCTGTGCTGTCTGTGGCTTCGGTTGACAGGCGAGCCATTTCCTGTCGCAGCGTCCGGGCTTCGGCCGGTTCAAGGCGCGAGAGAACGTCTTCGGCCGCGTCGCCAAGGCTGATCAGCATCCGTGCCGATCGGGCGAGGCCGTCTTCTGCCGAAGCGGCGGGCGAGTGGGTGAGGGCTGTGGTCATCGTCTGGGCGCCTCCGCCATCCACTCCCGGATTTGTACCACGACCGCCCCGGTCACATCATTGGCCGGTGCAGGCGGCGGGGCCGGGCGGGCGGGTTGCATCTCGACATGGGCGGGCTGTTCAGGGCGGCGTGCCGACTGCCAGGCAAAGAGCAGAATCAGGGCCGCAAGGCCAGACAGCCCAGCGGGTCCGTAAGCCAGGAGGAGACTTCCGCTTGTTGCCACCGGAACGGCCTCGACCTCCAGCCGGTCGCCGCTGCCAGGATCGAAGTCCAGACCGAAGGCCAGAAGGCGAACCGATTGCTCGCGCTGCAGGGAGTCCATACCTTCCGGCGTGGCGATCAGGACTTTCAGCTTTCCGTCCTGACTGCGCCGCGCCGATATGCTCGCCCCCTGCTCGGCAAGGATCGGTTCGAGGATTTGTGCGGTCCCGCGCGAGAGTGGGGTTTCCAGCGCGCTGGTCACCGCCGGAGCCGCAGGCGCCTGAAAGGCTGCGCGGTCGAGCAGCCACGCCGTCAGCGCCACGAGCAGGATGAGCGTGGCGGGAAGCGCTGGCCCGACAACGGGCCGGGACTGAGGTGCTGAGGTACGGAAAGACGGCATGGACGGCACACTAGCCTGCCCGTCGTAAATCAGCGTTTAACCGTGGCGAAGCCCTCGGCCCGGGGGATGAGCGCCTAGTCGAGCTTGCGATAGCGCTGGGCGCGTGTGGCGCGCAGGCCCTTGGTGCCGTGCTTCTGGTAGAGGCGCTGCCAGCCGGAGAATTCTTCGTCCGACAGGGCGTAGCGCTTCAGCGCCTCCTCGCGTGAAAGGAGGCCTCCCGTCACCGCCGCGACCACCTCCGCCTTGCGGCGGGTGACCCAGCGCTGGATGGCCGGGGGTGGAAGATCGTCCATGGTAATGGGCTGGCCGTTCGGGCCAGGCACGGCGATGGTGCGGGCGTTCTGCTCTGCCATTGGTCTTCAACCTTCCTTGTCAGAAACATTTCTTGTTGCTGATGGGAGGGACCATACCGACGCTGTTTTAAGCCCGGCCTCATCCGGGCGGATATGTTTTCTGTAAAATTTCTAAAGACCTTGCCGCTTCCGATAAAACACGGTTCAGAAAGGCGTGCCGCACTGGAACACCAGACAGAAATGCCGGCTCATCGAGCCGGCATCTTCAAGAATACAGGAATTCGCCCCTTGTCATGCGAATTGGGGGGCAACCCGAAGGTTTTTCACCCAGCCAAGCTTTTCCCATAAGAGCAGCATGGTGCCATTATAGTCGACAATCCGGTTCCACAGGCCCTTCTTCGGACGATGCAGCGCTGAGGCGGGCTCGTCATGATGGTGGTCATGAAAGGCCTCGCCGCCGGTCAGCAGCGCCATGGCATGGTCGGCCCATTTCGGGGTCTTCAGATGGCCGAGCACGTTGATGCCGAGCGTTGTGGCATGAAACTGCACCGCGCGGCCGAGGATCACGGCGGCGTGGATGATGGCGGTCAGAACGAGCGAACCGCCCGCGGCCCAGACGATCAGGTAGATCGCGGCGGGAATGAACAGGTGAATGACCAGTGAGGCCATGTTGTAGTGCTGGTCGAAGAAGCGGATGATCGCACTGTCACGCAGCCAGAGTGGCATCGGACGTTTCAGATCGTTCTTGTCGCGCCAGAGCAGCCAGCCCACCCAGGCCCAGCGCTTGGACTCGTGGGGATTGTGCGGGTCGCCCGGCTTGTCGGAAAAACGGTGATGCTGGGAATGGTAATTGACCCAGTCCTTGATGGTGCCCTGCATTGCAAAGACGACATGGATCACGGTGATGAGCTGGGCCGGCCATTTCATCTCACCGGCGCGGTGCTGGATGATCCGGTGCAGCGGGCCGATTCCGACATTGCAGGCAAGGATGGCGAGCCCTCCCGCCAGCAGCGCCCACAGCGCATAGCTCCAGTGAAGGTGCAGGCTGCTGAGCGCAAGGCCCAGAACAATCATCACGGCAAGGAGGATAAGCCCGAGGGCGGGATAGATGAAGGCGGAAAACAGGCTTGGAATGTCGAGCGTCTTCCAGGATTTGGGGATCGCGAGCGAACGCGGTGTCATGCTTGGTCGTCTCCGGTCTCGCTAGTTGCACGTTTCTCGTGGCCGACCGCAGGCGAGTCTGCGAACCGGTCTCAGGAACCTAAGCGCAAACACGGCCCGGCACCATAGCTCGGGATGATAATGACGCAGCCGTCACGAAACGAATTTCTCGCAATCCGTAGGAATACGGAGATAGTGGCAATCGAAGCGTGCAGGGTCACATTTCCGGCGCAACCCATCCGCGCAAGGCACGCGGGTCAGAGCGATTTGACGATTTCCTCGACCATCTTCTTGGCGTCGGCCAGCAGCATCATCGTGTTGTCCTTGTAGAAAAGTTCATTGCCGACACCGGCATAACCTGAGCCAAGCGAGCGCTTCACGAAGAGCACGGTGCGGGCGTTTTCCACATCGAGGATCGGCATGCCGAAGATGGGCGACTGAGGGTCGGTCTTCGCGGCCGGGTTGGTCACGTCATTGGCACCGATCACGAAGGCGACATCGGCCGTCGAGAAGTCGGAGTTGATGTCTTCAAGCTCGAAAACCTCGTCATAGGGCACCTGCGCCTCGGCGAGCAGAACGTTCATGTGACCCGGCATGCGGCCGGCGACGGGGTGGATGGCATACTTCACCTCGACGCCTTCTTCCTTCAGGAGGTTCGCCATTTCTTTCAGCGCGTGCTGGGCCTGAGCGACGGCCATGCCGTAGCCGGGCACGATGATGACCTTGGAGGCGTTCTTCATGATGAAGGCGGCATCGTCGGCGGAACCGATCTTCACCGGGCGCTGTTCGCCGCCACCAGCCGCCGCAGCCGAGTCATCGCCGCCGAAACCGCCAAGGATGACCGAGAAGAAGTTCCGGTTCATGCCCTTGCACATGATGTAGGAGAGGATTGCGCCGGATGAGCCGACCAGCGCCCCGGTGATGATCAGCGCCGTATTGCCGAGCGTGAAACCGAGCGCCGCTGCTGCCCAGCCGGAATAGGAGTTCAGCATGGACACCACCACCGGCATGTCTGCTCCCCCAATCGGGATGATCAGGGTGACACCGATGATGAAGGCGAGCGCAGTCAGCGCCCAGAAGGCCCATGTCGCCGAACCGCCTGACTGCACGAGGATCACGATCAGCGCGACAATGCCTGCGGCCATGGCGATATTGATCAGGTGACGGGCGGGTAGCAGGATCGGCGCGCCCGACATGTTGCCGTTGAGCTTGGCAAAGGCGATGACCGAGCCGGAGAAGGTGATCGCGCCAATGGCGGAGCCGAGCGAAAGCTCGATCAGGGAGGCAAGCCCGATCTCGCCGACATCGCCGATCCCGAAGCCTTCCGGCGCGAGCAGGGCGGCGGCGGCCACGAGCACGGCAGCCATGCCGACCAGCGAGTGAAAGGCGGCCACGAGCTGCGGCATGGCCGTCATCGGTATCTTGCGGGCGATGAAGGCGCCAATCCCGCCGCCAATGACGACGCCGCCACCGATGATGCCAATCGTCGCGCCATCAAGCTGGGCGCGGTCCCAGAGCAGCCAGAGCGTGGTACCGACCGCAATGGCCATGCCGATCATGCCGTTGCGATTGCCCTTCCGCGCCGTCTCGGGGCTCGACAGCCCCCTCAGCGACAGGATGAAGAGCACGCCGGCGGCGAGATAGAGAAGGGCGGCGATATTGGCGTTCATTGGGGCTTACTTCTCTTTCTTCTTGTACATGGCCAGCATGCGCTGGGTGACGAGGAAGCCGCCGAAGATGTTGACCGCGGCGAGGCCTGCCGCGATGCCGCCGAGGAGCTTTGGCAGGAACCCGCCGGTCGTGGCGGCCGCGGCTATCAGCGCGCCGACGATGATCACCGATGAGATCGCGTTGGTCACAGCCATGAGCGGGGTGTGTAGCGCCGGTGTCACCGACCAGACAACATAATAGCCGACAAATACCGCCAGCACGAAGATGGCGACGCGGAAGATGGTGGGGTCGGCAGCCGCTTCGCTCGACGCCGCGAAGGCGGGCAGGGCGAGAAGGCCGGTCGCAATGAGCGCCTGGAGAAACTTCATGGCGTTCCCTTTCTGATTGCAGTCATGCCGGTCCCGATGAGAATGACCGAAAAAACGAGGCCCAGTGAGTAGAAGAGAGCGGCGTTGTCGCCCTCCGCATTCGCTGCGAGGCCTGGAAACACGCCCAGTCCGTGCAGGACAAGAAAGACGCCAAGCAGCACGCCGATCAGCAGAACAATCGCGCCCACGATCTGGCTCACGCTCCCGCTCCCTGTTCGGCCCCAGCTTTCTCCGGTGCGCCAGCGAGCGCCATGGCGGCGACGATCTCGTCATCCCAGTTCGGGCTGAAAGCGCCATCCTCGCCTGTGAGCAGCGGGATGAGCGCGTTCAGATTCTTCGCATAGAGCGCCGACGCATCTGCGGCGATTCGGGCCGGAAGATTGGTGAAACCGGCAATCTTCACCCCGTCGACATCGACAATCTCGTCGGGTTTCGAGAGCGGGCAGTTGCCACCCTGCGCGACGGCCATGTCGACGATGACCGAACCTGGCTTCATCGTCTTGACCATTTCCTCCGTCACGAGCACCGGCGCGGGGCGGCCCGGGATCAGTGCGGTCGTTACGACAATGTCCTGCTTGGCAATATGGGAGGCGGTCAGCTCGGCCTGCTTCTGCCGGTACTCGGCCGACATTTCCTTGGCGTAGCCGCCTGCGGTCTCGGCGGCCCTGAATTCCTCATCCTCCACTGCGATGAATTTCGCGCCAAGCGAGGCGACCTGCTCCTTTGCCGCGGGGCGGACGTCGGTGGCGGTAACGACGGCACCGAGACGCCGTGCGGTCGCGATCGCCTGAAGTCCCGCCACGCCGGCACCCATGATGAAGACCTTCGCCGGCGCGACCGTACCTGCCGCCGTCATCATCATGGGCATGGCGCGGCCATAGATCTGTGCGCCCTCGATCACGGCGCGGTAGCCCGCGAGGTTCGCCTGAGAGGAGAGCGCGTCCATGCTCTGTGCACGCGTGATGCGCGGTACCTTCTCCATGGCGAGCAGGATCAGCTTGCCCTTCTCCGCTGCTGCGATGAGGTCTTCGGCCTTGTGCGGTTCGAACTGGCCAACGAGGCCGGTGCCGGGCTTCATCGCTGCAACCACCTCGTCTGACGGCCTGCGCACGCAGAGCAGCAGATCGACCGACCCTGCAATTGCTGCGGAGTCGGCAGTGATTTCGGCACCGGCTTCGGCGAAGGCGGCATCGGTGATCCCCGAATTCAACCCTGCGCCCGCCTCTACGAGCACGGTATGCCCTGCGCTTATGAATTTCCTCACCGTCTCCGGTGTGACCGCAACGCGGGATTCCTCGCCTGCGGTCTCCCTGAGTGCACCAAATTTCATCGCACCCCTCCTTGATCCTCTTTCATAGAATAGGCTGCCGCGTCTCACGTCAAAGGGGAAGTCGTTTCCGACTTTGAATTTTCTCTCTAATCTGCGGTTGTGACCTGTCTGGCAGGGGGCTTGCTTGTAAGTCCCAGATTCCGGTTGCAGGTTCGGGAAAGAGTTGAAACCGATGCGATACGATACGCTGGACAGCTGGCGCGGTATTTGCGCGCTCATGGTGATGATCTCGCACTGTCAGATCGCGTCCCACTTCTACATTTCCGACCTTATACGCCATTCCTTCCTGTTCGTGGAATTCTTCTTCGTCCTGTCGGGCTTCGTCATCGCGATCAATTATCAGGACCGGCTGATGCAGGGCTACAGCATGACACGTTTCATGCTGCTGCGCTTTTTCCGGGTCTGGCCGCTGCACATCGCCATTCTGGTCGTCTATGTGGCAGCCGAACTGGTGCTTGCGGGTTCCGGTGGCCTGCAGGCTGCGATTGGCCGCGAGCCCTTCAATGAGAAGCACAGCGAGCAGGCCATACTGACCAACATTTTCCTCGTGCATTCCCTGCCAGAGGTGCATTCCGACGTGACCTGGAACGAGCCGAGCTGGTCGATCAGCGTGGAGTTCTACACCTATCTGATCTACGCCGTCGGCATTGCGCTGGTGGCGCGCCTGCCCTGGACGCCAGTGCTGCTTGTCGCCGGCCTCATCGGACTCATCATCATCTGTCCGCTGATCATCTATTTCATGTCAGCCAACAAGAACATCTTCGTGATGTCGGGCGGAGGGCTCTTCCGCTGCATCTACGGCTTTGCAGCCGGGGTGCTGGTCGCCATGGCCCATGCCCGCTGGCGGGACGCGCACATGAAGCTCTTCTCCCGGCGGGCCTTCGCCACGGCGATCGAAGTGCTGGCTGCAGCCTTGACCGTCGCTTTCGTCATCACGCTCGGCTATTCCAGCCTGAACCTTGCCGCACCCTTTGTCTTCGCGCTGGTCATCTGGGTATTCGCGCCGCAGGGCGGCTGGCTGAGCGACTTGCTGCGAAAGCGACCGATGCTGCGCCTCGGCGAGCTTTCCTACTCGGTCTACATGGTTCACTTCTTCCTGCTCGCCATGCTCTACTGGGCGCATGATGTGGCGCAGGAATATTATGGTTTCAGCCTGTTCGACCATGTGCCGGGATATCAGGTGCCCGATGACATGGTGCCCGGCACCCAGCTGATTGCAGGTAACCTGCTGGTCATCGCCATGGCGGCGCTGTCGATTGGCGTTGCCATGCTGACCTATCGCTGGATCGAGGTGCCGGGCCGGAATTTCGGCCGCCGCCTGGTCGGTCGCAAGGCGCAACCGGCCGAGTGACGGCGGCCCGTTTCAGAACGTGTCAGCCGCCAAAGGCGTAGACGACGCCGACCTTGAGGGCGGTGTCGGTGTCCTCGAAGCCGAGGGGCGGATCGGTATCATGGCGCACATCTAAGGAGACGCGACCGGAGATCTTCTCGGTCAGCTGCGCAGTGATCGCCGAGGTATTGGTCAGCTGCGTCGAGACGTCCGCCCAGGTCACGGCAGTGTCATTGGTGAAGGCGACAGCCTCATTGAACTGGTGGGCGAAGTTCGAGGCCGCGCGCACTGCAGAGCTTTCCTCAGTGGTTGCGTCGTCGACGAGGTTGCCGTCGGCATCGAAAGTCGGGGCGAGTTCGTCGATGCGCAGGCCGGGACCGCCCTCGATCGTCCACTGGGTCCGCTCGCCCTCGAGCACGGCGTAGCCGAGACCGCCGCCGACAAAGGTGCGCGATTCAAAGCCCGAGAACTCGTCCTGCTCATAGGAGAGGCGGCCAAAGCCGTAGAGCTTGTCATTGATCTGGCGGTCAGCCTGGAAGCCGAGGCCCCAGCGATTGCGGGTCTCCGCGCCGTCGGTCTCGCCATAATCGGCGGCCGCCTCGACACCGAAGGTCCACGGGCCCGCTTCGCGGTCGAGTTTCAGTGAAAGGCCAAGATCGGTGGTTTCGGTGTTGCCGGTGGTATAGCCGGCATTGAAAGCGCCTTCGCCGGACCAGCCATTGGCGGTTTCGACGTCCTGCGCGGCTGCGGTTGCCGCCATGCCGAGGGTTGCGACGAACACTGTGATGATACGCATGTTCATTGGCCTTTCTCTTTGTCAGGATTGAACGCGGCGCAGTTAGGTAGGCGATTGCACCCGCGCCAGCGGATTGTGCGCCCGGCGCTGTGTCGCAGCATGAAGTGTTGCTGAAAAGCCTCGAAACAGCAGGCGCTCTCACCCTTGAGGCGAAGTTCGTTCCGTGAAATCAAGGCGTTCATGGGACATGAAGCAATCGACTCACTGAGCGAGGCCGACCGAGCGGCGCTTGAACGTATCAGAGGCCTGCAGGCGGCGCTGACGGCGCAGACCGTGGAGTGGGCGCGCATCAATACCGGCAGCTGGAATGCAGCCGGGCTGAAGGCGCTCGCGCCGGAGATTGCCCGGCGCTTTGGCGCGCTCGAAGCAGAGGTGCGACTGCGACCGCTGGAACCCTTCGAGATCGTCAGTGCCCGGGGCGAGGCCGAGCATGTCGAGACCGGTCCCCTGATCGCGGTTTCCGCTCGCCAGGATGCACCGGTTCAAATCGTCATGACGGGGCACTACGACACCGTGTTTCCGCCGGGCACATTCGAGAACATCACCGAGCCTGAACCCGGCAGGCTGAACGGGCCGGGGCTGACCGACATGAAGGGCGGGCTTGGCGTGATGTGCGCCGCGCTTGAGGTCTTCGAGGCGGGGCCGCTGAAGGAGAAGCTCGGCTACCGTATCGCGATCACGCCGGATGAGGAGATCGGCAATCCGGCAAGCGCCGATGCCCTGCGCGAGGCCGCGCGCAGCGGCTCCGGCGCGCAGGTCGGAATGACTTATGAACCCGCGCTCGAGGATGGCGGTCTGGCCGGTGCGCGCAAGGGTTCGGGCAATTTCTCTCTCGTCATCAGGGGCCGCGCCGCCCATGCCGGCCGGGCCCATCATGAGGGACGATCCGCCATTCTCGCCGCCAGCCGGTTCATTGTCGCGCTGGAAGCGCTGAACGGCCAGCGCGAGGGCGTGACGTTCAATGCCGCAAAGATCGATGGCGGTGCTCCGAACAATCAGGTGCCGGACATGGCTGTCGTCCGCTTCAATTCCCGCATTCCCGACCCTGAGGCGCAGGCCTGGGCGGAGGCGCAGATCGATGCACTTGTCGCAATGGTGAAAGCCTCAGACGGCATCACCGCCCATCTTCACGGCAGTTTCTACCGGCCGGCCAAGCCGTTCAACGTCGCCCAGCAGGCCCTGTTCGAGGCGGTGAGAGGCACCGGTCGCGCCATCGGTCTCGACCTCAACTGGACGCCGACCGGCGGAGTGTGCGAGGGCAACAACATCTTTGCCGCCGGCGTTCCGAATGTCGACACGCTCGGCGTGCGCGGCGGCGCGATCCATTCCACGGGCGAATTCCTGCTGACCGACAGTTTCGAGGAGCGTGTGGCGCTTTCGGTGCTGCTTCTGAACCGGCTGGCCGATGGGCGCGTGGATGCAGCGCACATCAAGTCGCTGATGGAGCGCTAGGCACATGGCAGGCTATGTGATGCGGCCGTCACGGCTGGACGAACTCGACGCGCTGATGGACCTCGCCCATTTGTCAGGGCCCGGCTTCACCTCCCTGCCGCCGGATGAGCGCATCCTGACCGAGCGGCTGGAGAAGTCTGACAAGGCCTTCCGGCGCGAGCTAGACCGGCCGCAGAGCGCGAAATTCCTCATGTTCATGGAGGCGCTGGACAGTGGCGAGGTGGTCGGCTGTTCCGCCGTCAAGGCCGGCACGGGCGTCGATCAGCCCTTCTTCAACTATCGCATCATCACGCTTGCACATGCCTCGGTTCAGGCGAGGCGTCGTTTCGACATGGACGCGCTGGTCCTGACGAATGAATTCGTCGGCTACACCGAAGTCGGGACGCTTTTCCTGAAGGAGGGGCACCGGGGCAATGGCAATGGGCGGCTCGCCGCGCAGTCTCGATACCTGCTGATGGCGGCAGCGCCGGACACAGTTTCAGATCTCGTCCTTGCGGAGCTTCGCGGGGTTGTGGACGATTATGGCAACTCGCCCTTCTGGGAGCATCTGACCTCGAAATTCTTCCGCATGAGCTTTCAGGACGCCGACATTCTCTCCGCGACATCAGACAATCAGTTCATCCTGGACCTCATGCCGAAATACCCGATCTATGTGGATCTGCTCATGCCGGAGGCGCGCGAGGTGATTGGCCGGTGCCATGCGCAAGGTGTGGGTGCGATGAAGCTGCTCGAATGGGAGGGGTTCCGCTTCAACCGGGTGGTCGACATTTTCGATGGCGGGCCGATGGTGGAGACCCACCGCGAACTCATCCGTACGATCAAGGAAAGCCGGATGGTGCGACTGGAGACGGGCGAGGTCGAAGATGATGCGCCCTTCGCGCTTGTCTCGAGCGACCGGCTTCCGGATTTCCGCACCATCTCCGCGCGCGCCGTGCTGAGCCGCGATGGTGAAAGCGCCACGCTTGCGCCAAGCGACCTCGACGCGCTGAACCTCAAACCGGGCGACCCCGCCCGCATCTGGATACGCTCATGACCGACAGACACGTCTATATCGATGGGAAATGGGAAGCGGGCGAGGGCGAGCCGTTCCACAATCTCTGCCCTGCAACGGGTGAGGAGACCTGGATCGGTCGGGCCGCGAGCGCCGCGCAAGTTGAACGCGCCGTCGCGAGCGCACGCAAGGCCTTCGCTGCCTGGGCACGCACGCCTGTGGCGGAGCGGATTTCCATCATGGAGCGCTACGCCGAAGCGCTTTCTGACCGGAAGCAGCAGATCGCGCAGACCATCTCCCGCGACATGGGCAAGGTGCTCTGGGACAGCGAAGGCGAGGCCGCGGCCATGGTCGGCAAGATCGCGCTGAGCGTGAAGGCGATGCAGGAGCGGGCGGGCGAATCCACGAGCGAGACCGCCTTCGGCTCCGCCCATCTGACCCATCGTCCACATGGCGTGATGGCGGTGTTCGGGCCGTTCAACTTCCCCGGACACCTGCCCAACGGCCACCTCGTCCCGGCGCTGCTTGCCGGAAATACCTGCGTCCAGAAGCCGAGCGAACAGGCTCCCGGCGTCGCTGCCATCATGGCAGACTGTTTCGAGGCGGCCGGACTGCCGGAGGGCTGTTTCAACATCGTGCAGGGCGGCCGGGAGACGGGCGGGGCCTTGCTTGAAGCCGATATCAACGGCCTGCTCTTCACGGGCTCCTCTGCGGCGGGCCTGTTCTTCCACAAGCATTTCGCCGGACGGCCTGAAGTGATCCTGGCGCTCGAAATGGGTGGCAACAATCCGCTCATCATCTGGGAACCGGCGGATCCGGACGCCGCTGCCGACATTGCCGCGCAGTCGGGATATCTGACCACCGGGCAGCGTTGCTCCGATGCCCGTCGCCTGATCCTGCCGGAAGGCAAGTTCGGCGACCGTGTGGTGGATGCGCTGATTGCGCGGGCGGAGGGGCTGCGCATCGGTGAGTGGGACGAGGCGGATGTCTTCATGGGACCGCTGGTCTCTGCCGCAGCGGCGGGCGCGGCGGTTGGGTTTCAGGACATGCTGAAGGAAAAGGGCGGGCGCGTTCTGAAACCCCTGCAACAGCGATCAGAACGGACCGGCTTCGTGACCGCAGGGGTCGTGGACGTGACCGGTGCCAGCGGCATTCCTGACGTGGAACTTTTCGGCCCGCTCCTGCAGGTGATCCGCGTGCCCGATTTCGACACCGCGATCAGCGTGGCCAATGACACACGCTACGGCCTTGCCGGCGGGCTGGTCAGCGATGATGACGCGCTCTGGACGCGGGCGGAGCTGGAAATGCGCGCCGGCATCCTCAACCGTAACCGTCCGACCGCCGGTGCTTCGGGTGCCATGCCCTTTGGCGGGCCGGGCCATTCCGGCAATTTCCGTCCAGGCGCTTATTACGCAGCCGACTATTGCGCCTGGCCCCAGGCACAGCAGATCGCGCCGAAGGCCGAGCGGATGAGCGCGAAGGGATTTCCGCAATGAGTGGCACACGCGAAGTGAATTTCGACGGCCTGATCGGGCCGAGCCACAATTATGGCGGGCTGTCGGATGGCAATCTGGCAAGCCTGTCGAACGCCGGTGACGTGTCCAACCCACGCGAGGCGGCGTTGCAGGGGCTGGAGAAGATGCGGCTCATGGTGCGGGCCGGTTTCGTGCAGGGCGTCATCCCGCCTCCACCCCGCCCGGAATTCTACTTCCTCGACGAACTCGGCTTCTCTGACGAGTCCGCTGACCCGGAATCGCCTTTCGACGCCTCGATCGTCATTCCGAAAGTGGCCCGTGAGGCGCCTGATATCCTGAAGGCCGCCTATTCGGCCTCTTCCATGTGGGCGGCCAATGCCGCGACGGTCTCGCCGAGCATGGACACCGAAGATGGCCGGCTGTTCTTCTCCGTCGCCAATCTGCTCAGCATGCGCCACCGCTCCATCGAGGCGCCGCAGACCTATGCCGCGCTATCATGGATGTTCATGAGCGAGGCGCATTTCGAGCTCCTGCCGGAACTGCCGCGTCATGCCGATTTCGCCGATGAGGGCGCGGCCAATCATACAAGGCTATGCGCGAGCCACGGCGAACCGGGCGTGCACCTGTTCGTCTATGGCCGGAAAGCCGGTGAAGCTCAGCGCGGAAAGTTTCCCGCGCGCCAGACGCTCGAAGCCTGTCAGGCGATCGCACGCCGGCACGGGCTTGATCCCAAGCGCACCGTCTATGCCCGCCAGTCGCAGGCCGCCATTGATGCGGGAGCGTTTCACAATGATGTGGTCTGTGTCGGCTCGCTCGACACGCTGTTTTTCCACGAGCATGCCTTTGACGACACCGATTCCACGCTGGAGGCGATACGGCGGGCAGGCGACGGCCTGTTCGAGCTGAAGCCCGTCATGGTGCCGGACGCAGACGTGCCGCTCGCCGATGCGATCAAATCCTATCTGTTCAATTCGCAACTTCTCGACTGGCCGGGCGAGGATCGCCTTGTCCTGCTGGCCCCGACAGAGACACAGGAGACCGCGACCACGCGCGCCTTCTGTGAGGAGATGGGGGCGGGGAACGGCCCCATTGGCCGCGTGGAATATGTCGATGTTCGCCAGTCCATGCGCAATGGCGGCGGGCCGGCCTGCCTGCGCCTGCGTGTGGTCATGACAGCGGAAGAGCGCATGGCCATGCAGCAGGGCGTGCTGCTTGACGAGGACAGGATCGACGCGCTTCAAGAAGTGGTACGCGAGACCTATCGCGACCGGCTCGCCCCGGCCGACCTCGCCGATCCGGCCTTTGCCGATGAGTGCCGACGGGCACGGGAGGGCCTGCTCAGCGTGCTGGATTTGGGGGAGTTGGGTTAGCTCGCCTCAACCTGGGCAAACCGCCCACCCTTCGCAGCGTAGTCTCCTGTGCCCCGGTGCACAACTGAATCACTCGCCAGAACATCCCCCGGCCTGTGCCTGAACCCACCTTTCAGCCGCTCATAGATTGGCGCGAAATCGGTGTCGATCGTGGTGCGCAGGAGCTGTTCATAGCTCCGGATAACGAAATAGCTCTCCTGGAAATCGTCGATCCGGTAATCGGTCGCCATGACACGTTCGAGGTCGAATCCGATCCGGTTCGGCGAAGCGTCCTCCAGCGCGAAGATGCTTTCGGTCTTCGATGACACGATCCCGGCGCCATAGATGCGCAGGCCCTTGTCGGTATCGATCAGGCCGAACTCGACGGTGTACCAGTAGAGCGCCGCGAGGTTCTTCAGCGCGTCATATTTCAGCGAGCGCAGGCCGCCCTGACCATAAGCCTGCATATAGTCGGCGAACACCGGATCGGTCAGCATGGGGACATGGCCGAAGACGTCGTGGAAGACATCCGGCTCCTGAATGTAGTCCATCTGGTCCCGGCCCCTTATGAAATTGCCGGCCGGGAAGCGGCGATTGGCGAGATGGGTGAAGAAGATGTCGTCCGGCACGAGGCAGGGCACCGCCACCACGCGCCAGCCGGTGAGGGCTTCGAGTTCGTCCGACATGGTCTCGAAATCCGGGATGCCACCGCGTTGCAGGTCGAGCGCTTCGAGCCCTTTCAGGAATTCCGGTGCCGCCCGGCCGGGCAGCACTTGCATCTGGCGCTCATAAAGCTCGTCCCAGACCTTGTGTTCGTCGGCGGTATAGTTCGACCAGCCCTGGTCTATCGTGAAGTCCTCGCGCGCACCAAAGGTGCGTGGGTCGGTCGGCGCGGAGGGGGCTTCGGTAATGGTGGCGTCGGCCATGTTTCCTCGCTTTTCCGGTTGGAACCGGGTGTTATCTTCTGCGTGCGAGGGTACAGATAGTTGCAAATGAAATCAATTTGGGGCGGTGACGGCAGAGGAGGGCTCACACCATGAAACTCGCCACATTGAAGGATGGAACGCGCGACGGCGCACTGGTTGTGGTCTCGAAGGATCTGAGCCGCTGCCTGCCGGCCATCGAGGTCGCGGCCACAATGCAAGAGGCGCTCGACGATTGGAGCGAAGTGCAGGACGGTCTCATTAAACTGGCCGCGGGCGTCGAAGCCGGGCTTGGAGAGGCGCTGGACCTCGCTCTGTGCCATTCGCCGCTGCCGCGCGCCTATCAGTGGGCCGACGGTTCGGCCTATGTGAACCATGTGGAGTTGGTGCGGAAGGCGCGCGGGGCGGAGATGCCGGAGAGTTTCTGGAGCGACCCGCTGATGTACCAGGGCGGTTCCGACAGTTTCCTTGCCCCGACCGATGACATCCCGCTCGGCGATCCCTCCTGGGGCCTCGATTTCGAGGGTGAGGTCGCTGTTGTAACTGGCGACGTGTCCATGGGGGTTTCGCCAGAAGACGCGCTGAAGCACATCCGGCTCGTCATGATCGTGAATGATGTCTCCCTGCGCGGCCTGATCCCGGCAGAACTCGGCAAGGGGTTCGGCTTCTTCCAGTCCAAGCCCTCTTCGGCCTTTGCGCCGGTTGCGGTCACACCCGATGAACTCGGCGCGGCCTGGCGGGACGGCAAGCTGCACCGGCCCCTGAGCGTCACCTATAACAACAAGCCCTTCGGCAAGGCCGATGCGGGAGAGGACATGACCTTCGATTTCGGCCGCCTGATCGCCCATGCTGCCCGGACCCGGCCGCTTGGTGCCGGCACGATCATCGGATCGGGCACGGTGTCGAACAAGCTGGAAGGCGGGCCCGGCAAGCCGGTGGAGGCCGGCGGTGTCGGCTATTCCTGCATCGCTGAAATCCGAATGATCGAGACGATCGAGCATGGCGAGGCAAAAACGCCCTTCATGAGCGTCGGTGACACGGTGAGGATCGAGATGCTGGACGCCGAAGGCCACAGCATCTTCGGTGCGATCGAGCAGAAGGTGGAGCAGGCATGAGCAGGTTGAAGCTTTACGCCTACTGGCGCTCCTCGGCGGCCTTCCGGGTGCGCATTGCGCTCAACCTCAAGGGTGCCGATCACGAGATCGTGCCCGTGGACATCAAGCCCGGCGTCAGCGAGCAGAGGGGAGAGGCCTATCTGAAGCTCAATCCGCAGGGCCGGGTGCCGGCGCTCGACCTCGGCGACGGCACGGTGATCGGCCAGTCCATGGCGATGCTGGAATGGCTAGAGGAGACCCATCCCGAGCCCGCGCTCCTGCCGGCGGACCCCGCGGCGCGGGCCCGTTGCAGGTCCTTTGCAAATGTCATCGCCTGCGACATTCACCCGCTCAACAATCTCAGCGTTCTCGGCACGCTGAAGGACGATCTCGGTGCTGATGAGGGCCGGGTCTCGAAATGGTATGCGAAATGGATCCAGCGCGGCTTCGTGGCGCTTGAAGCTGAGGCGTCGGCCGCCAAGACCGACTTCCTCTTTGGCAGCTATCCGAGTTTCGCCGAGATCTGCCTCGTGCCGCAAATCTGGAACGCAAGGCGGTTCGAGGTCGACCTGTCAGCCTTCCCGGCGCTGGTCGCGCTGGAGCGGCGCTGCATGGAAATCGAGGCTTTCGTGCTCGCAAGGCCCGAAGCGCAACCGGACAAGCCCTAGACGGCCACCACCCGGCCCGGGTTCATGATGTTCTGCGGATCAAGCGCGCGCTTCACGGCGCGCATCATGTCCATCTCGACCCCGGACTTGCGGCAGGCAATCTCGTCGCGCTTTTCAAGACCGATGCCGTGTTCGGCCGAAATCGATCCGCCCATGGCCATGACTCGGTCGTGCACCGCCCTTGTCACTTCGGCTTTGCGTGCGAGCAGGGTTTCCATACCGCCATCGGCAGGGGCACAGACCGAATAATGCAGGTTGCCGTCGCCGAGATGCCCGAAGGCGACGATGTCCGAGCCCGGCGCGACGGATTTCAGGTCGTCTGCCATGGTGTCCAGGAAGCGCGGAATGGCTGAGACAGGCACGCTGATATCATGCGCGATCACCGCGCCGAAGGCGCGCTTTGACAGCGGAATGGTCTCGCGAATGGTCCAGAAGGCCTTCGACTGGGCAAGCGACTGGGCGATGATCACATCGGCCAAACGCCCCGCCTCGATCTCGACTGCCAGCACGGTTTCCATCAACTCGCGGCCCTGCGCCTCGTCACTCAGGGATAGCTCGATGAGCACTCGCCAGGGCTTTTCGCTCGGCAGAGGATCGGAAATCGTGGCCTCGTCCTCGACCACCATCTGAACGGCATTGGCCGGGATGAGTTCGAAACTCGTCACCGTGTCACCGGCAGCGGCGCGCAGGTTTGCGAGCAGTTCGACGGCCTGTTGCGGATGATCGAGCACGGCCCAGGCGGTGACCTGTTTCGTCTGCGGGAATAGTTTCAGGTTCGCCGCAGTGATGACGCCGAGCGTGCCTTCGGCCCCGGCGAAGAGGTGCTTCAGATCGTAGCCCGTATTGTTCTTGCGCAGTCCGGTGAGACCGTTCCACACGCGGCCATCGGCCGTCACCACCTCGAGCCCGAGGATGAGATCACGCATCATGCCATAGCGCAGCACCGCGACGCCCCCGGCATTTGTCGAAATCAGCCCGCCAATCGTCGCCTGCCCCTGCGAGCCAAGCGAGAGCGGGAAGAAGCGTTCCGCCCTGTCCGCTGCACTCTGGACATTGGAGAGGATCGTCCCCGCCTCGGCGACCATGGAATTGTTGAACCCGTCAATGTCGCGGATCTGGTCCATGCGCGAGAGCGACAAGAGGATTTCGCCGTGCGGCAGGCCACCATCAACAAGACCCGTATTGCCGCCCTGCGGCGTGAGGGGCACGAAGTGATCGCTGCAAAGCTTCACTAGCGCGGCAACTTCATCAGTGCTGGTGGGCAGTGCGAGGAAGGGCGTGTGACCGGTGAACCGACCGCGCCAATCGGCCACTTTCGGTGCGATGCGCCCGGCATCCTCGCTCCAGCCAGATGATCCGAGCAGGTCCTTCGCGGCGGCAAGAAAGGCTGCGGACGGGGCGATTGTGGTGTGCGTATCCGGCATGGGTTCAGTCTAGCCGATTTCAGACGCTTTGCCATGTGCCGAAGCAGCACGGCGCAGCCGGTCATTGATCGCCCGGCCAAGCCCTTCGTCCGGAACTGGCGCAACGGCGATGGGACGGGCCAGGGTGTCACCTGCGTGGAGGTGGGCGAACAGGTTTGCCGCGGCCTCGATCAGGTCGCCGGATTCCGACAGGTTGAGGTCGCCCTTGACCGACCCGAAGCCGATCAGGAACTCGTTGCTCTGCGCAGAGGCTGCGTTCATCCGCAGAGGGGCGCGCGGCGCGTAATGGGCGAGCAACTGTCCCGGCGCATTGGGGCGATCCGGTGTGCCTGCGCTGCGGTGGGGCGGGTGGCCTGTCGCCTCGGCGATGGCTTCGGCGCTCACCGCGCCTTCGCGCAGGAGCGTGACCTCTCCTTCTGCGACCGCGACAATGGTGGATTCTAGACCCACCCGGCAAGGCCCCCCATCAAGCACCGCGTCGACCCGGTCACCAAGCCCCTCGCGGACATGCTCGGCGCGGGTCGGGCTGAGGCGTCCGGACGGATTGGCTGACGGAGCGACAAGCGGGCCGCCAAACGATCTGATGAGTTCAAGCGCCACAGCGTGATCCGGCATGCGCAGCGCAAGCGTCGGCAGACCGGCGCGGGCGAGTTCGCAGACCGTGGCCGAGTGGGTTCGCAGGGGCAGCACGAGCGTCAGCGGACCCGGCCAGAACGCTTCGGCGAGGCGGCGTGACAGCGCACAGAAACTTGCCTCAACGAACGCCATGTCCATCGAAGAGATGTGCGCGATCAGCGGATTGAAGCGGGGTCGGTCCTTGGCCTCGAAAATGCGCGCCACCGCCTCCGCATCAGCGGCATCGGCGGCGAGGCCATAGACGGTTTCGGTCGGCATGGCGACGAGGCCGCCGCGGCGCAGGACCTCCACCGCGCCTTCGAGATCAGACCCCGTCATTCAGCCTGCGTCGCCTCGATGGTCACCGACACATCAATGTCCTCCGAGACATAGGCGGCGCTCGGATCGCTCTGCATGCCGAGATCGAGCGACGAGCGGAACAGTGTCGCTTCGCCTTCCATGCGAGCGGTGTCGCCGTCTATGTCCAGCGTGAAATTGAAGGGCACGGTGAGGCTTGCATCCTTGATCGTGACTTCGACCTCAGCCGACCAAAGGCCGTCGGAACCCTCGCGGCGGAAATCGGCCAGGCGTGCTTTTGCGGTCGGGAAGTCGCGCACGAAAAACCATTCCGAACCGCGCAACGAGTCGTCATAGAGTTTGACGCCGGTCAGTGCCGAGCCGGTCGCGATCTCCGCGCTGACACTCGCAGCATCGGGATTGTCAGGGTCGAACACGATGCTGGCGGTCCAGTCGGTGAACTCGCCCTCATAGGGCTTGCCCTCATGCGAGAAGGCGAAGCTGATCGCCGACGCGTCCTGGTCGACGACCCAGTCGGACGTTCCGGATGTGGTTGCTTCTGTGCGCTCGAATTGCTGCAAGGCTGACGAGGAGAACATGGGGAAAGCGGCGATCACTGCAAACAGGATGAACGCCGTTCCGAAGGCCATGAGGAATCCCTTCGCCGGGGGACGCGGAGAGGAGGTCGGGCCGAAGACACCGGGCACCATGCGCTTCAGCACACCCTCCTCCGGCCCGAATTCATGCTTGATGGCACCCGACACATGCAGGACGAGCAGTCCGATGGCCACCCAGGCGAGTTTGGAGTGGACGTTTTCTATGGCGCTGTTGGCCGCTTCGTTGCTGAGATGTGCGACAAAGGGAAGGTCGGGCCAGCTCACCACACCATAGAGCACGGTCGGGATGTCGAAATCGTAGGCTGTGGACACATACAGCCATCCCGTCAGCGGCATCAGGATCATCAGCGCGTAGAAGCCGAAATGGGCAAGGCCCGCCGCGGTCTTCTCCCAGGATTTCAGGTTTTCGGGTTCCGGCGGCGGCGGGTTCATCACGCGCCAGAATATGCGGGCAATGGTCAGGATGAGGATCGTGATGCCGATCGATTTGTGCAACTGGTAGAGCGCGGTCTTCTGCGGACCGTCAGCCATGTCGCCCATATACCAGCCGCCCGCAATCATGCCGATGATGCCAAGCGCGATCACCCAGTGCAGCGCGATGGCGACACCGGTATAGCGTCTCGTGGCTTCGGGTATGGGGTCGAGGCTCATGAACGGGCTCCGGCTTCGCGGTCGGCGCGACTTATAAACAAGATGCGCCGCCCCCGCGAGAGGGACGGCGCGCGGCAGGTCGGCGGGAGGACTACTCCGCCGCTTCGAGGAATTCCGCTTCGATGACGAGTTCAACCGTGTCGCCAAGCGGTCCGACCATGCGGTCGAGACCGAATTCGGAGCGCGTCAGCTCGCCTGTTGCGGAGAAACCGATGGACTTGCGGCCTTCATTCCACGGAAATTCCTGCGTGCCGTTGAATGTGACGTCGAGCGTCACCGGCTGCGTCACGCTAAGGAAGGTGAGGTCGCCGGTCACCGTGCCGGTGTTCTCTCCGCTGACATTGATTCCGGTTGCCTCGAAAGTGATTTCGGGATGCTCGTCGGCCTGAAACCAGCCCTTGGCGAGTTCGCCGTCCCAGGTGTCGGCGACGGCATTCGGATGGCTCTCCCTGAAGGTGTCGTCAGCGGTATAGCCAGTGAAGACCGAGGTCGGATCGACGGTGACCGACAGGCTGGCGGCTTCGGGGCTTTCCGGGTCGAAGACGAGATTGGCGTCGAAATCGGTGAAGCGGGCGGTGTACATGGACAGTCCGCCGCCATGGCTGACACGCCAGATCAGCGAGGCATGGTTGAGATCGAGGTCATAGGCGGTACCGGTCGCTTCAGCCGAGGCTTCCGGCGCCTCGGCGTCCTGTGCGACGCTCGGCAGGATGGCCAGTGAAGACGCGGCGGCCGCGAGGATCAGGTGACGCATGTGTTCTCTCCGTTCAGATGCAGGCATGTTGATGCGTTACAAAAATTAGGGCGCGTGCGACGGATTGCCATAGACGGGGCTGCCAGCAATCCGCTTTCGCCGGTATAGATGACATTCGCAGATTGCATGGGGCCGGATGAGAGCTCCAGCCAGCCGAGGAGACGCAAGACATGGCCTACAACGCGCCGATCGACGATATTGCCAGTGCGCTGAAACATGCTGCCGGCCTCGAAAGGCTGAGCGGCGTGTCCGGGCTTGCGGAGTTTGATGATGAACTCATCAGCGCGATCCTCGAGGAAGCCGGCAAGCTCTGTTCGGAAGTCCTCGCGCCGCTGAACCTGACCGGCGACAAGGAAGGTGCGACATTGACAGGGCAGGGCGTGGTTGCCGCCAGCGGCTTTCGCGAGGCCTATGCGCAGTTCCGTGAGGGCGGCTGGATGGGGCTCGGCTTTCCGGAGGAATGGGGCGGGCAGGGCCTTCCCAAGGCGATTGCGCTCGCTGTCATGGAAATGGTGCACGGCGCGAACATGGCCTTTGGCTTGGCCCCCATGCTCTCATTCGGGGCTATCGAGGCTCTGCTCGCGCACGGATCAGAGGAACAGAAGGCGCTCTACCTGCCGAAACTGATCGGTGCGGAATGGACCGGCACAATGAACCTCACCGAGCCGCAGGCCGGCTCCGATGTCGGCGCGCTGAAAACGAAGGCCGTGCCGCAGGAGGACGGCAGCTTCCGGATCACCGGGCAGAAGATCTATATCACCTGGGGCGATCACGACCTGACCGAGAACATCATCCACCTCGTGCTCGCGCGTCTGCCGGATGCGCCAGAGGGCTCGCGCGGCGTCTCTCTCTTCCTTGTTCCGAAGGTGACGGTGAACGCCGATGGCAGTCTCGGTGAGCGCAACAGTGTGAAATGCATCGGGCTGGAGACCAAGGTCGGTATCCACGCCTCCCCGACCTGCGTCATGGAATATGACGGTGCAACGGGCTGGCTGATCGGCGAGGCGAACAAGGGTCTTGCCCACATGTTCACGATGATGAATTCTGCCCGTCTCAATGTCGGTCTGGAGGGAGTCGGCGTCGGAGAGGCCGCTGCCCAGGCCGCCATCGCCTTCGCCAAGGAGCGCAAGCAGGGCAAGGTGCAAGGCATCGACGGGGCTGCGCCAATCATCCATCATTCCGATGTCCGGCGCATGCTGACCGAGATGCGGGCCCGCGTCGCTGCAGCGCGGGCGATCTGCTATGCCTGCGGGGTGAATGCCGATCTCGCCGAAGCGGGCGATGAACAGGCCGGCTGGCGCGAGGAGGTGCTCGTGCCCATCGCCAAGGCCTGGTCGACCGATATGGGTGTCGAGGTCGCAAGCACCGGCGTGCAGGTGCATGGCGGCATGGGCTTCATGGACCAGACACTTGCCGCTCAACTCTACCGCGACGCCCGCATCGCACCGATCTATGAGGGCACCAATGGCATCCAGGCGATCGACCTGGCGGGCCGCAAGCTCGCCCTGGCTGATGGTGCGGCCATGCAACTCCTGATCGATGATGTCGCCGGGACCGCCCGCGCGGCGCGCTCGACCAACGAGACACAGATGGTGCACCTCGCCGAGCGTCTTGAGGCGGGACATGCCGCGCTTGTCGAGGCCACAGGCTGGATGCGCGAAACCATGGCGAGTGACCGCGACACCGCGCTATCCGGCGCAACAGCTTATCTCAAGCTCGCCGGAGACGTGATTGGCGGACATTTCCTTGTGCGGGGCGTGCTTGCCACCCGGTCGTCAGACCTGCCGGTTACGCAGCGTAATCGTGCGATGGCGCTTGCAGGCTTCTTTGCCGAAACCGCACTCGCCTCGGCACCGGGACTCCTGGCGGCGATTACCGGCGCGGGCCGGGGCCTGAAGGAGAATGTTGAGGCCCTGTTCGGCCCGATCTGAAGGTAAACTGGCAGTCTGGCTGAAATCACGGCCTCGCCAAGCCCTGAAACCGCCATTAAGAGGCTATTGCGTACATTCCATGTATTCCCGACGCGGCGTGCCCCGATGCTGGGCGCTGCGACCGGGCTGAAAAGGAACGATGAGATGGCCGAGGCGGAAATCGAGAGCCGGGAAAATGAGGCCGAGGACAAGGGCTTCATGGCGAAGGTGAAGAAGGAGTTGCGCGAATGGGGCGTGACGCTTTCCATCTTCATTCCGGTCTATCTGGTCTTCACCACCTTCATCTATGAGCTGCGCTCGATCCCGTCCGAAAGCATGTTGCCCAATCTCGCCGTGGGTGACCGGGTGGCGGTCAACAAGTTCGCCTATGGATACTCGAGGGAATCGGTCCCCTTCGGCATGGGCAAATACCTGCCTCTGGGCGATGGACGCCTGTTCGCGCGCGAGCCGAAGCGCGGCGACGTTGTCGTGTTCCAGCATCCGCATTATCCGCGTGTGATGATCAAGCGCCTGATCGGCGTGCCAGGCGACCGGATCGAGATGCGCGGCGAGAAGCTCTATCTCAATGGCGAGGAGGTGGCGACGGAGTATCTTGGAAGCCGCCAGTTCCGCCAGCACAGTTCCGGCCGCACGGTTCGGGCGCAGGAGTTTCTCGAGGCCCTGCCGGGCGGCAGGAGCTATACCGTCGGCGATTTCCGCGACACGCCGGCCGATAACACGGTGAAATTCGCCGTGCCGGACGGTCATTATTTCTTCATGGGCGACAATCGTGACGATTCGCTCGACTCCCGGGCGACTTCCGGCCATTGCCCGGCCGTTGACGGGGTGATCTTCAAGACAGGCTGCGAACCCCGCGTCGCCGCAGTCGATGCCTCCATCGGTTTCGTGCCCTTCGACAATCTGATCGGGCGCGCCGACACTGTGCTTTTCACCATCGGTTTATGCCGCGACCGTGACGGTCACGAATGTCCGCCGGGCCGTGTGTGGAAGCCGCTTTGATCCTTGAACTTGTGCCGACGCCCCTGGCGCTCTAACAGATCTGGCTCGCTAGGGGAGTGGCGCGTTTGTCAGAGACCGGTGACAGTCGTGAGGAAAAGTCTGCGCGTGTGCGCGGGCCGATCGTGATTGCCCGTCACGGCAAGCCCGCGCTCGACCGCAATACGGGACCGAAACTCTCCTGGCAGGAATATGTCGACTGGTGGGCGCGTTACGAGGCGGGCGGGCTGCTGCAAGGCCAGGATGCGCCGGACAAGCTGACGGATATGGTGGCCGATGCCGCTGTCTATGTCGCTTCGCCTCGCAAACGCGCCGCTGAGACGGCCGCCCTCGCCGCGCCGGAGGCCGATTTCACCTATGACCCGCTCTTCATGGAGGCGCCGCTGCCGCCGCCGCGCTTCAGGCGCGCGCGATACCTGCCGAAGACCTGGAACGTGCTCGCCCGGGCAGCCTGGCTGTGGGGTCATACTTTCGATGGCGCAGAGAGCGTGACCGAGGCCCGCCGCCGGGCACAGCTTGGTGCGGAAAAACTGCATGAGCTTTCCACGCAGGGAAAGGTGTTCCTCGCCGGTCATGGCTGGTTCAATCGCATGATGCGCCCGGAGCTGAAACGCCTCGGCTGGCGCTGTGTAGCCGATGGCGGAGACAAGTACTGGTCGTTCCGCGTTTACGAATTCCGGGGCTAGGTCCTTCGCCCCCATTGGCAGACCCCCGGAGCCTGCGTAAGGTGTACGAAAGAAGAGGGGTGACATGGCCGACAAGAAACCCGACGCCGACGTGTCCAAGCTGAGCTTCGAGGCTGCGCTTCAGGAACTGGAACAGATCGTCCAGCAACTGGAGACGGGCCAGGTCGAGCTTGAGGAATCCATCCGGCTCTATGAGCGCGGCGCGGCGCTGAAGGCGCATTGCGAGAAGCGCCTCAAGGACGCCGAACTGAAGGTGGAGCAGATTGTCCAGGGTGCCAATGGCACAGTTTCCACCGAGCCAGCGAGCTTTGACTAGTCATTCTGAACCCTCGACCGAAATCGACTTTGCGCGGCGACTGAACGAAATCGCCGACCGGATCACCGTGGCGCTCGACCAGTTGATCCCCCCGGCTGACGGGCCGGAAGCCAATCTCATGCGCGCCATGCGTCATGCCGCGCTCGGCTCCGGCAAGCGGATGCGGCCCTTCTTCCTGATCGAGACCGGCCAGATGTACGATGCACCGGAGCGCACGCTCCTGCGGACGGCCGCCGCGCTGGAATGCGTCCACACCTATTCGCTCGTCCATGACGATCTGCCATGCATGGATGATGATGATTTCCGGCGCGGCCAGCCCACGGTGCACAAGGCTTTCAGCGAGGCGACCGCAGTGCTTGCTGGCGATGCGCTCCTGACGCTGGCCTTCGAGATCCTGTCGGCGCGCGAAACCCATCGCGATCCGGGCCTGCGCTGCCAGCTCGTCGCCAAGCTCGCCGAGGCGTCGGGTGCGCGCGGCATGGTTGGGGGGCAGATGATCGACATGGAAGCCCACCTCCTGGGCGATTCTCTGTCCTCGCTTGCACGCATGCAGCGGCTGAAGACCGGCGCCCTGATCACTGCCGCCGTTGACATGGGCGCGCTGATCGGCGGGGCCAGCGATCATGAGCGCCAGGCGCTTGCGGGCTTTGCCCATGATCTCGGTCTTGCCTACCAGATTGCCGACGATCTGCTCGATGCCGAGGGCGATCCGGACGAGACCGGCAAGGCGACCGGCAAGGATTTGGCCGCGGGGAAGGTCACCTTTGTCACCCATCTCGGCCTTGAGGGCGCGCGTGAACGCGTGCGACTTCTCGCCACGCAGGCGCGTGATCATCTCGCGATATTTCGTAATCGTGCCCAGATACTGTTACAATCTGTTGATTTCGTGCTGGATCGAAAACACTGATTAGGCTTGTGACTCTATGACTCGCTTCACGCGCGAAAATCGAGAGGCGCAAGTCGCCGTACAAGGATAAAAAAATGCCAGTGGAAACGCCGCTCCTCGATCTCATCCAATCTCCCGCCGACCTGAAGGACCGGGACCGAAAGGAGCTGAAGCAGATCGCGGATGAGTTGCGGGCCGAAGTGATCGACGTGGTGTCTGTGACGGGTGGCCATCTCGGCTCGGCGCTCGGCGTGGTGGAACTGACCGTCGCCATTCATTCGGTCTTCGATACACCGAAGGACAAGCTCATCTTCGACGTCGGCCACCAATGTTATCCGCACAAGGTGCTGACCGGGCGACGTGACCGCATCCGCACCCTGCGCAAGGGCGGCGGCCTGTCAGGCTTCACCAAGCGCGCCGAAAGCGAATTCGACCCGTTCGGCGCCGCGCATGCCTGCACCTCGATCTCGGCGGGTCTCGGCTTCGCGACAGCGCGCGACCTCAAGAACGAGGACAACAATGTGGTCTGCGTCATCGGCGACGGCTCGATGTCCGGCGGCATGGCCTATGAGGCAATGAACAATGCCGGGGCCATGAAATCCCGCATGGTCGTCATCCTGAACGACAATGACATGTCGATCGCCCCGCCGGTCGGTGCGATGAGCCATTATCTCTCCAAGCTTGTCTCCTCGCGCACCTATCGCGGCGTGCGCAAGATCGCCAAGGCGGTGGCCAAGCCCATCGGGCTGGAGCGCCCGGCCAGGAAGGCCGAGGAATATCTTCGCGGATTCGCTATGGGCGGTACGCTCTTCGAGGAGATGGGCTTCTACTATATCGGCCCGATTGACGGGCATGATCTCGATGTCCTTTTGCCGGTTCTTCAGAATGTGAAGGCGATGAAGACCGGGCCTGTCCTGATCCATGTTGTCACACAGAAGGGCAAGGGCTACGAGCCGGCGGAGAATTCCGCAGACAAGTATCACGGCGTTGCGAAGTTCGACGTTATCACCGGCCAGCAGAACAAGCCGAAGCCCGCCGCGCCGGCCTATCAGAAGGTGTTCGGAAAGACGCTCGCCAGGCTCGCCGAGACCGATGATCGGATCTGCGCGATCACTGCGGCCATGCCTTCGGGCACCAGCGTCGACATCTTCGCCGCCGCCCATCCTGACCGCGCCTTCGATGTCGGCATTGCCGAGCAGCATGCGGTGACCTTTGCCGCAGGTCTGGCGGCTGATGGCATGCGCCCCTTTGCGGCGATCTACTCGACCTTCCTGCAGCGCGGTTATGATTCCGTCGTGCATGACGTGGCGATCCAGAAGCTGCCGGTGCGTTTCGCCATCGACCGGGCCGGACTTGTAGGCGCCGACGGTCCCACCCATGCCGGCTCCTTCGACATTGGCTATCTCGGCGCACTGCCGGGACTGATCGGCATGGCCGCATCGGATGAGGCCGAACTCGCCCGCATGGTCGTGACCGCCCAGCAGATTGACGATGCGCCCTCGGCCTTTCGCTATCCGCGCGGTGAGGGCACGGGTGTGGACATCCCTGAAAACCCCGAACCTCTGGAAATCGGCAAGGGTCGGATCGTGCGAGAAGGCGCAACCGTGGCCCTGCTCGCGCTCGGCACGCGTCTTGGTGAGGCGCTGAAGGCTGCCGATTTGCTCGCCGCGCAGGGCCTGAATGCGACGGTCGCAGATGCGCGCTTCTTCAAGCCGATCGACACCGATCTCATCGAACAACTCGCACGCAATCATGAGGTGCTTATCACGATGGAAGAGGGTGCGCGGGGCGGCTTCGGTGCCTTCGTGCTGCAGCATCTCGCCTCGGTCGGCGCGCTTGATCGCGGCCTGAAGGTGCGCACCATGCACCTGCCGGATGTGTTCCAGGACCAGGATTCGCCCTTCCAGATGTACGAGACTGCCGGCCTGAACGCCCGCCACATCGCGTTGCGCGCGATCGAGGCGCTCGGTCGAGGCGATCTGGCGGAGATCGAGCGTCTGGTCGCGACCGCAGGCTGAGATCCGACCCGGCACGGTCGCGTGTTCTGCCACCGGTTGAACATGAAAATGCCGCTTGGGGTGCGCGCCGTGCGGGGCTAGTCTCGCGCCGCAAGTTTTTCTCACCTCAGACGGGAGCCCCGATCATGAAACTCCAACTCCTCGCCGTGTCCGGCCTCGTGCTCACGGCCGCCTGCGCGACCTCCGCGCCGGAAACGGATCTGCCGCCGCCCGAACCGGTCCCGGTTGTTGTCGAGCAAAGTGCGGCCGAGCGGGCCATTGACACGGCGAACGGTCTTGCCGCCGCCGGCAATCCTCAGGCCGCCATCGACCGCCTGACCCAGGCGCTGGGCAGCCCGCAACTGACCGACGCCGAAAAGGCCCAGCTTTACAAGCTGCGGGGCGACATCCGCGTGGAAGCCGGCGACGACACCTGGGGTGCCATCGATGATTTCGAGACCGTGCTCGCACTGGTTCCGGGCACCGAGACCGCAATCGTCGCCGAGGAGCAGCTGGGAATTGCCCGCGGCAAGGCGACGAGCCTGAATTTCCAGCTTGAGACCGGCGGGCTGACCCGTTCACAGCGTTTCGAGACGCTCTGGGAACTTGGCGAGCATGACGATGCGCTGGACCTTCTGCGCCAGGGCGGGGTGAATGCAGAGACGGACACGCTGCTCGCCATGTATCAGATCGGCTATCTCTGCGAGGGTGACGAGTTTGCCGGACAGGCCTTCGACATCGTCGAACCCGACGGCACACCGCGCACGGTGCGCTTCTGCGACACCGGCAAATAGGCGTTCGATCCGCATCTCTCGCGATAACGGCGTTCCTTCCGGGACGCCGTTTCTTATAGTCAGATCGATCCGATCACAGGATTACGCCTTCAAATGACGCCTGCGTCATGTATTCTGTCGGAAAACGAGAACCGAGGAGGAAACACCATGCCTGCGGACGCCGCACCCGCCTGGCCCGCCATGTCAATCGCGCAGGCGCACGCCCTGCTCACTGCGCCGGGACAGAATTTCGAACTCGGCGAGACCGAGATTGGAGGGGTCAGTTACAGGACCTACAAGAACGCTCCGCCCTCGCTGCGCGAACTCTTCATGCTGGGCATGACCCATGGCGACAAACCCTATGTCGTCTTTGGCGAGGAGCGGCTCAGTTTCGCTGCCCACGGCAAGGCGGCGCTGGCGCTCGCGCACCACTACGTCGAGCGCTTTGGCATCCGCAAGGGCGACCGGATCGCCATAGCGATGCGCAACTATCCGCAATGGCCGGTGGCCTTCTGGGCGGCAATCCTCGTCGGCGCGATAGCGACGCCGATGAATTCCTGGTGGACCGGCGAGGAAATGGAGTACGGCCTGAAGGATTCCGGTGCGAAACTGCTCGTCACCGACGACCAGATCTATGCCCGCATTCACGAGCACTGGCGTGACATGCCGAGCCTTGAAAACGTGATCGTTGCGCGCACGGACAATAATTACTCCAATGATCCGAGGATCACGAGCCTTGAAAGCCTGATCGGCGAGACGCGTGATTTCGCGGCGCTGGATTTCAGCCCCCTGCCGGCGGTCGACATCGCGCCGGATGACGACGCCACGATCATGTACACATCCGGCACGACCGGTCGCCCGAAGGGCGCGGTTGCAAGCCATCGGGCGATACTGTCCAACATCTTCAACGGCCTCGCCTGTCAGGCACGCTCATTCCTGCGCCGAGGCGAGCAGCCGCCCGCACCCGACACGGAGAATCCGCGCGCCTTGCTGGTCGCGATCCCCTTCTTTCATGCCACGGGTGCCTTCGCGATGCTCGTGCCGTCCATGATCATGGCCCAGAAACTCGTCACCATGCGCAAATGGGATGTCGATGAGGCGCTCAGCCTCATCGAGAAGGAAAAGGTGAACAGCATTGGCGGCGTTCCGGCGATTGCCTGGCAGGTGCTCGAACATCCCGACCGGGAGAAGTACGACCTCTCCTCCATCGACGTGATTTCCTATGGCGGCGCGCCGTCCTCGCCAGAGCTTGTGTCCACCGTGAGGAAGCGCTTCCCGAATGCTTCCCCGGGAAATGGCTGGGGGATGACGGAAACCTGTGCGGTGGCGTCCTACAATTTCATGGAAGACTATCTGAACCGTCCCGACAGTGCCGGTCATCCCGCTCCGGCGGTTGAACTGAAGATTGTCGGCGCGGACGGCCAGACCCTGCCGGCCGGCGAGGTGGGCGAACTCTGGTGCAAGGGACCGATGAACTGCCGCGCCTATTGGAACAAGCCTGAAGCGAGCGCAGAGACCTTTGTCGATGGCTATGTCGTCACCGGCGACCTGGCTCGCCTTGATGATGAGGGCTTCCTCTACATTGTCGACCGGGCCAAGGACATGGTCATTCGCGGCGGCGAGAACGTCTACTCCGTTGAGGTGGAGAACGTGCTGTTCCAGCATGATGCTGTGATTGACGCGGCTGTGGTCGGCATCCCGCACAAGGTGCTCGGCGAAGAGGTTGGCGCCGTGGTCCAGCTCAAGGCCGGAACCGATGTCGGCGAGGCAGACCTGCAGCACTTTGCATCGCTTCGGCTGGCCGGCTTCAAGGTGCCGAAATCCATCCTCTTCACGCGTGAGCCGCTGCCGCGCAATGCCAATGGCAAGGTGCTGAAAACCGAACTGCGCAAGCTGTTCGAGGAAAGCGCGGATTGAGCGACGGCTCCCATCCGAAGAGCGCCGATGGTCAGCCGGTCGCACCGGAAGCTCGTGACCCAAGCGGCGACGGGCGGCGTTTCTCGCCTTCCATCGCGCGCAACCGGGATGTCGTGCGCGACACCTTCCTCGCGCACATGCCGCATCGGGGCCGCATCCTCGAAGTGGCTTCAGGCACGGGTGAGCACGGCGTGCACATTTTGAAGTCGGCACCGGAGCTCACCTGGATTCACTCTGACGTGGATTTCGAGGCCCGCCTCTCGCAGGCCGCCTGGCAGCGCGCCTGCGCCGATCTCGACCTCGAAGGGCCCATGCATCTCGACATGACCGATGCGCACTGGCCCGCCCGTGTGAAGGGCGAGATTGCAGGGATATTCTGCACAAACATGATCCACATCGCCCCCTTCGCGGCGACAAGGGGATTGTTTCGCGGCGCGGGTGAGCGGCTGGTGCCGGGGCAGCGTTTGTTCCTTTACGGCCCGTTCTCCCGAAATGGCGAGATGGCGGAATCGAACAGGAGTTTCGATGCCTCGCTGAAATCGCGCGACCCGGACTGGGGCGTACGTGATCTCGAGACAGAGATTCTTTCCATCGCCAGCGGGGCTGGACTGGCGCTGAAGGCTGTCATCGAGATGCCGGCCAACAATCTGAGCGTGATCTTCGAGCGGGCCTGAATCTCACGCGCTGACAGGTGGTCTGCGGCTGGCCCAGGGCCGCGCCGCCTCGAGTTCATAGGCGAGAGCGAGAAGCATGGCTTCGTCACCCTTGCGGCCCGCGAAATGCGATCCGATCGGCAGACCATTCGCGCTCCAGCTGAGCGGCACTGACATGGCGGCGACTCCGGACACATTCTGCGGCGAGGTGAAGGCGGCAAAGCTGACAACGCGTTCCAGAAGCGTGTCGAAATCAACTTCCGGGCCCTGATAGCCAATCGGTGGCGGCGGAGAGGCGACCGTTGGTGTGAGGATGAGTTCAACGCCCAGTTCGCCGAGGGCGTTCTCATACCGCGCCTCAAAGGCCTGAAGCCGTTCGATTGCCGCTGGCAATTCGCCGCGCCGGGCAAGGAAGTATTGCGCGAGCCCTTGCGTCCAGGGCTCGACAATCTCGTCGCTGACCACCTTGCCGGAGAATTTCGCGGAATCCATGGCGAATTCCGCCGCGCCGCCTGCCCAGTAGAGGAGGAAATCATCCCTGAACTGGTTGCCGTCGAGCGGAAGCGTGACGGGCTTCACCGTGTGGCCGAGGTCTTCGAGCAATTGGCGCACACTGTCCATCGCGGCGGCGACTTCCGGGTCGGTCTCGGCTTCGATCAGCGGCTCCGGCGCATAGCCGATGGTGAGGCGCCGCGAGGACGCCTGCGTGACCCGCCCGACCGGTTCGAGCAGGGCGTCTGCACCTTTCCGCTCAACCGCATCCAGCAGCCAGGCGGTGTCGCGCACCGAGCGGGAGACCGACAGCACGACGGAAATCTCGACCGGAGGCGGACCGCTGAAATCCCGGGGCAGGGTGCGTCCGCGCGAGGGCTTCAGGCCGAAAAGGCCGCAGCAACTGGCCGGGATGCGGATCGAGCCGCCGCCATCGCTGGCCTGTGCGAAGGGCACAATGCGCGCCGCCGTCAGCGCTGCCGCACCGCCTGACGAACCGCCGGAAGAGTGATCGAGGTTCCAGGGATTGCGCGTCGGCCCACTGGAGAGCGGTTCGGTGGTGGAGATCAGGCCGGCTTCCGGCGTTGTCGACTTGCCAAGCGAAACGAGGCCAGCATCGAACATGCCCTGGATCACGGGATCGGTGACGTCAGGCACATAGCCCCTGAAACCCTTCGAGCCGAATTCCAGCGGCTCGCCATTGGTGCGATGCAGGTCCTTCACGAAGAAGGGCACACCGGCGAAGGGACCGGAAAGCTCGGTGTCGGCACGCGCGAGCGCGGCGTCATAGGTCTCGTTGACGATGCCGTTGATCTGCGGCTCAAGTGCCCGCGCCCTCGCAATGGCGGCAGCGACAGCCTCCCGGGCCGTGATTTCCCCGCTTGCGATAAGCGCTGCGGTGGCCACGCCGTCCAGTTCGGCGAGTGGATCGGAGGTCTCTGCCGGCGCGGCTTCGGTATCGGGCGCGGTTCCGACCGGACCCGATTGATTGCCGCTCTCGCCTGTTCCGCAGCCCGCAAGCGCCAGACCGGCCACTCCGGTCAGCAGCATGTCACGACGTGACAATTCCATGACCCTCGCTCCCTCTTCGTATCCAGAAAGCTGACAGCAGCCCGGCCGGGAAGGCAAGCCTGACGCTGGGTCAGCGGCTCCAGCGGGAATAGATGGCTGTCGGCAGCAGCCGTTCGCTGCCCTGCTGCGGCAAGGCCATCTCGCCGCGCTGCATCACCCCGCCAAACCCTTGCAGCCGGTCTTCGAGCGTCTGGCTGAGTGCAAGGTAGGACAGGCGCACGGCATAAGCCGTCAGGATGACGAAAAGCGGGTCGTCGGACAGAAGCGCCTTCACGCCGTCGAGCAGGGCCGGCAGCTCCTCCTCGAAACGCCAGGTCTCGTTCTTCGGCCCGCGACCGAATTTTGGCGGATCGAGTATGATGGCGTCATAGCAATTGCCCCGCCGTTGCTCGCGGGCAACGAATTTCATGGCATCGTCGGCGATCCAGCGGATCTTGCGATCCTGCAGGCCTGACAGCTCCTGCGCGGCCTTGCCATAACCATTCGACTTGGGGCTTGCATCGAGGTGAACGACCTCTGCACCGGCCTGTGCGCAGGCGAGCGACATGAGGCCGGTATAGCCAAACAGGTTCAGCACCTTCACCGGTCGGCCTGCGGCCCGTATGCGCTCCTGCGCAAACCGCCAGTGCACCGAATGCTCCTGAAACACGCCGAGATGCCGGAACGGCGTGCGCCGCGCTTCGAATTGGAGGCCGTTCCAGCGCATCGGCCAGGCCTCCGGTGTGGTCGGCGTCATCACCTCCCAGCGCCCGCGTTCATCTTCGCCGGACGCGGTGAAGCGCGCACCGGCCCGCCATGTCTCGACCGGCTTTGCCGGCTCCCAGAAAGCCTGTGGATCAGGGCGGATCACGGTCTGTGACCCGAAACGCTCGAGCTTCTGGCCGTGCCCGCTGTCGAGAAGGGCGTAGTCCTCCCAGTCGTCAGCAATCAGCAGTCGAAACTCGGTCTTCATGTCCGCGACCCCCCGTAGCCGGTCGCCCGCCAGGCTTCATAGGCCATGATGGCGGTCGCCTGGGCGAGATTGAGGGAATCGGCCCCGCCGCGCATGGGGATGATGGCAAGCGTGTCGCAGGCCGCCTCGACGTCGTCCGGCAGCCCGGACTGTTCATTGCCCATCAGGATGACCGTTCCGCTGCCCATCCCGGCTTGGTCGTGGCGCACGGTGCCGTTCACCGAAGCCGCGACGGATGTCAGCCCGGCCTCGCGCCGCCAGACATCGAAGTCTGCAAAGCTCGCCGCATGAACCGGAACATCGAAGATGGACCCCATGGTCGCGCGTACGGTCTCGACGGAATAGAGGTCGCAGCAGGTTCCAATCAGCACGATACCGGCCATGCCGGCGCAGTCAGCGGTGCGGATGATGGTGCCGAGATTGCCCGGATCACGCACTTCATAGAGGGCGATCCAGATACCCTCGGCTGATGCGGGAGCTGCCGTCAGCTCCGGATGACGCTGCTCGAAGGCGGCGATCACGGTCTGCGGATTGTCCTTGCGGCTGATCGCGCTGATCAGGCGGTCAGGAACATGCTCGACCCGCGCGCCAGCTTGCTGCGCCCGTTTCGTCAGTTCACGCACATGGTCGCGACCCGCGCCGCTTTCGCCGACAAGCACGGTGTCTGCCCGCCAGCCGCGCGCGAGGCCTTGTTCCACAAGTCGCGCCCCTTCGGCCAGGAAAAGGCCTGTCTCAATTCGGCCCTTCTTGCGGTCGAGACCTCGCAGCCGCTTGATCAGCGGATTGCTGGGACTGGTGATGCGGCTGGCGTCGGTTTCGGGCATGGGCTGTAGCGTCTAGGCCAGTTGCGAGGGAAAGGCAAAAGCCCTTGTGCGGCGGCGATTGTGCTGTCACGCGCCTGCTTCACCATCTTGCTTGGCTTTTCCGATTGGGGCACTGGTAGCCAAGAATAAACGGGAGCCTTCGTGTCGATGAACACGGTTTTTGACAAGATTCTCGCGGTTCTGGCGCTGGCGGGCATGGGACTGTTCGGATGGTATGCCGCCAATGCCGGTGACACCAGCGCCGAACGGCTGGAATCGCTACTTGAACGCAAGGCAGGACATGCGCTGCTCGAGATCGGCGCGGGCTGGGCAAGCGTCGGAATGGACGGTCAGCAGGCCCGGCTGACCGGCGAAGCACCGACGCAGGAGGCGCGCGCAGCTGCGGAAAAGGCGCTGCTCTCGGCCGCGCCGCTCGAAATCCCGGGACTGCCGGAGAGTTTCGCAAACAAGGGCGGCTGGCTGGTTGGCGGTGTCGTCTGGGTCGACAATGCAGCCACCATTGCCGCTCCGATCACGCCCTTTGCCATCTCGGCGCAAAAGACCGCTGAAGGCGGTGTGTCGATCTCTGGCCATGTTCCCGATGAAGCGGCGCGGCGGTCGATCATCGACACGGCCGAACAGTTCTTTCCCGGTCAGGTTATGGTGCAGCTTGACTTAGGGGCTGGTGTTCCTGGCCCGGAATGGGTGCCAACCTTTGAAGGCCTACTGCCATTGCTCGCGCAGGAGGATGTCATCGGCGCATTTCTCACCGACCGCAGTGTCAGCATGCAGGCGCTGCCGTCGGCCGCTCTGGCAGCTGAACTGGGCGATGCGGGTGAAGCTGCCGCTGAGGCTGAGAGCAATACAGAAGGACAGAAAGTCGGTACGGGAATCGTCCTGCCCGGCCTGCCGGACGGATATTCCGGCGAGGTTCACTATATCAGCGATGACGGTGATGATAGTGACGACACCGATGGTTCTACGGTGACGGATGTAGATGCATCCGGCCCTGAGGAGGAATAGGTATGAGTTGGCTCCTGATCCAGATCTGGTCTGCGCTGGCGATCATGGCCCTGCTGGGCCTCGTTTTCGGCTGGGCTCTGCGCGGCATCGGCCTGAAGACCAGAATGCGTCGGCTGAAGGCGGAGCGCGATCTTGTCGCGACCGACCGCGACCAGCTACGTGAGGAACTCGACACCCTCTATGCCAGTCGCCAGGCGGCCAGCGAGGCCAAACGCGATGCGACTCCCGGAAGTGAGGAACTGAGCACGGAAGTCGCCAAGCGCGACGAACGGCTGAAATCGCTGGGCGATGAGCTGAGTGCGTCGAAGAAGGAATTGGAGCGGCTGCGCGAGGAAGCCTCGCGTGCGAGGGCCGAAGCCGAAGAGGCCTCCAGGGACCGTGCCGAAGCGGCCGCGAAGGCGGACGCAGCGGTGAAAGCCGCCAGGCTTGGCGCCGAGACGAGCGCTTCCGCGGCCAAACCCGGTGAGACGACCGGACCACGGCTGGGAGCCACGGGAGTTGCACTCGCTGCGGGGGCTGCGGCAGGGGCCACGCTGTCAAGTCCTGCGCAGTCAGCGGTCGATACTGACGAACGTATCGTCACTCTTGGCAAGCAGCGCGATGAACTCACCTGGCGCAACCGCTATCTCGAAAGCCGGGTGCGGATGCTGGAAGAAACGGTGTCGAGGATCGAGAAATCCGCCAATGCTGCGGTCTCTGATGCCCAGCCGGAGCTCGCCGCAAAGGTGGAGACGCTGGAGGCTGAAAATGGAAAGCTGCGCGGAGAGGTGGAAAGCCTGCGCGCGCGCGCTGCCGATCCCGACCCGGCCGGACGTCCGGCGCATGATGCCGAGATCGAGCAGGAACTTGCCCGCCTGCGCTGGCGCAATCGCTATCTTGAGAGCCGGCTCGACTATCTGGAAGGCAATCCTGACACGGCGGCCGAAGAAGCGCGCGTGGAAGCTGATCGCGAGGCAGCCGACGCCGCCCGGCGCGCGAACGCCTCCGCACAGGCGACCGGCGCAGTGCCCGGTGCCGCTGAAGCAACAGCGGGTTCCGAGCCGGTGATGGCGCGTCCCGCTCAGGCGACGGTCGCAGGTGCGCCGGCTGGCGGAGGGGCCATCGAGACGGTGGATTCCTCCAGCGACGGTCCCGTCAATCTGGGCGCGCTTGGTGCGGGTGACAGCCGGTCCCTTGGCGCCCCTGAAGCCGAATCACCGCGCGACGAGGTCGAACCGGTCGAGCCAGAACGCCTCGAGGCCCCGCGCGCAGAGGGACCCGACCGGCTCTCTGACATTGAGGGCATTGGCCCGATGATCGAGCGGGCGTTGAACCAGCTCGGCGTGTTCCACATCGACCAGGTGGCCAGCTGGAGCGTTGGCGAGGCGATGTGGATCGACCGCGCGCTCGGCTTCAACAATGGCCGCGTGCTGAACGATGACTGGGCCGCAAAGGCACGCTCGCTCATCAGTCAGCAGGCGAACTGAGCCAGGTCGGGAACGGATAGTGACGGCAAGGTAATTCACGGGCGGTTCAGCCGCGCCGTGAGAATTTTTCGGTGTCATTCACTCGAAGGGGACAGCGAAAAATGACCGTCTACAAACGCACAGCCTCCATTCGCCAGCGCCTTGGCGGCCTCACCATGGCTGTCGGCCTCTCCATCGCGGCGATCATGAGCCTCGCGAGGCCCGCCGACGCGCAGCAGGCGTCCTACCGGGTCAATGGCGAGATGCTGCCGCCGGACATGTCGGCGCAGATGGCCAATTTCGGCATGCCGCCAGGCGACTACTATATCGACCGTTTCGGCAATTTCGGCATGGTCGGCTATCCGCCGCTGATGAATGCGAACGGTGGCCCGATTGTCGGACAAGGCCAAGCGGGCTTCGGTACGGCCAGTCTCGGTCAGGGTGGCCCTGACGGCATGACGGCCCAGCCCGGTACACCCACATATGGTGCCCAGCCCACGGGCAATGATGGCGGCCTGACTGGCACCCGCATGTTCTGGGTCTACTCCTCCATGGTGACGACCGGCGGATCCTCGGGCTATTTCCATCTTTGCCCGGGCGGCGTGTTCTACAGGTCTGCGGAAGGATCATTCAGCGTGGGCGGGGCGTACAATTCCCAGACTGGCATGAACGATCCCTGGGCCGGGGGTGCAGGTACCGCAACTGGAATGGGCCAGTGGTCGGTGCAGGGCGGCACGCTCTCTCTGCGCAGCGATGATGGCGGCGAGTGGTCGTTCCGCGTATCAGATGTGCAGCGCGGCACCCGCTGGCGTGTTGGCCAGTTCAATTACACCGCCGAGCTCGGTCGCGCGACCTGCCCGCGCTGAGCGGCGTTTATTCCTCACCACCGAACCGCTCGGTCCATTCTGCCACCTGAGCATCCTCGATCTTCTGGAACAGGACCGGGGGCGCGCTGATCTCGATGCCGTGGGGCAAGGCGTCGAGCAGGCTCTTGTCGCCTGCATCCGGCCAGCTGCGATCGGCTTCCGGCACGCCAATGGCGTCGAGGATCGTGGCGGCTGCGGAGGGGATGAGCGGCTGAGCAATGATGGCGAAGATCACCGCAAGATTCAGCCCCGTGCGCACACCCACAGCGGCGGCATCCACATCGGACTTGTATTTCACCCATGGCTCGGCGCGGGTGAGATACTCATTGCCCGCCGCCCAGAGCGCGCGGGTCGCCGCTGCCGCCTTGCGGAACTCCATCGCCTCATAGTGCCGGGTGATCTCCTTCAGCCCCGTTTCAAGTTCTGCCTGCATCCAGCCCTCGTCGGGTCCCGCCTCGCCCGCGCCTGGAAGCTCTCCATCGAACTTTGACACGCAATATTTCGTGATGCGGTTGACGAAATTGCCGAGCACATTGGCGAGGTCGGAATTCACCGAAGACTGGAAGCCTTCCCATGTGAAGGCCGCGTCCGAGCCTTCCGGCGCATTCGCCATCAGGTACCAGCGCCAGTAATCGGCCGGCAGGAGTTCCAGCGCCTGGTCCATGAACACGCCGCGCTTCTGGCTGGTCGAGAACTTCCCCCCATACCAGGTCACCCAGTTGAAGGCCTTGAGCCGGTCGACCTTCTTCCAGGGCTCGCCTGAGCCAATCAGCGTCACCGGGAAGGAGACGGTGTGGAAGGCGACATTGTCCTTGCCCATGAACTGGACGTATTCGACATCCTGCGCACCCGTATCTGTGTGCCACCAGCGCTGCCAGTCGTCCCCATGCGCCTTCGCCCATTCCTGCGTCGCGCCGATATATTCGATCGGCGCGTCGAACCAGACATAGAAGACCTTTTCCTCAAAGCCCGGGCGCACCGAACCATCCGGCAAGGTGACCGGAACGCCCCAGGACAGGTCCCGCGTGATGGCCCGGTCGCGCAGGCCCTCGTCGAGCCATTTCAGCGCGATGGACTTCGCCAGTGGCGGCCAGTCGGTCGAGGACTCGACCCAGGCGCGGATCTCATCCTGCATCTTCGACTGGAGCAGGAAGAGGTGCCGGGTGTCGCGGATTTCGATCTCGCGGGAGCCTGAAACCGCCGAATAGGGGGTCTTCAGGTCCACCGGATCGAGCAGGCGCCCGCAATTGTCGCACTGGTCGCCGCGTGCCTTCTCATAGTCGCAGTGCGGGCAGGTGCCCTCGACATAGCGATCGGGCAGAAAACGGCCATCGGCGATCGAGTAGACCTGCTTCGAGCTGCGCTCCTCGATCAGCCCGTTGGCTTCAAGCGCATGTGCGAAATGCTGGGTCAGCGCGGCATTCTCGGGCGAGGAAGAGCGGCCGAAGAAATCGTAGGAGAGGCCAAAGCCCTCGCCCGCGGCGCGCTGGATTTCGTGCTGCTCGTCGCAATAGGCCTTCACCGAAACACCTGCAGCCTGTGCGGCAAGCTCGGCCGGTGTGCCATGCTCATCGGTGGCGCAGATATAAAGCACCTCATGTCCGCGCAGCCTCTGGAACCGGGCAAACACGTCGGCTGGCAGCATGGAGCCGGCGAGGTTTCCGAGATGCTTGATGCCGTTGATATAGGGCAGCGCAGAGGTGATGAGGATGCGGCGGGTGTCGGCCATGGCTTACGCTTCGGTTCCGTTTCGGATTATTCTCGTCAGATTGTTCGGCGAGCCATAAGCTGCCGCGACAACAAAATAAACCAGCGGGAGGCATTCTCCCGAGAACCGGCCAGTTCGGTCTGGGAGGACTGTCATGCCAAGACTAGCAGGGGTCAATCTAGTCGGCGTCGCACTTGCCGCGCTCGCCATGTATCTGGTCGGCTTTGTCTGGTACGGCCGGATCTTCACAGGCGCCTGGATGGATGCGCTCGGCTTCACGGCGGAAGACTTCGAAGGCCAGAGCCCGCTCTGGATGGTTGCGGGTTTCGTGATCGAGATCGTGATCGCCTTCGGCATGGGCTGGGTGATCAAGCGCATGGACGTGGCCGGCCTTGGGGCCTGCATCCTGACCGGCGTCACGCTTGCGCTCGTGATCGCCGTGCCCGTGCTTGCCTATGCGCTCGCCTACCAGCCCGCCCATTCCGTGACAGCCTGGCTGATCGATTCCAGCCATGTGCTGGCGACATTCGCGGTGGCCGGAGCGGTCCTGTCCTATTTCGACTGAACCGCACCCGGTCCGGCTTGTTCAGCTCGCACGCGGTCCGGAAAGCTTGAGCTCCACCTGAACCGCACGGTCCGGCGGCAGCAGGCCGGCGGTGCGCACCGGTGCGATCAGACGTTCGCGCGCGGCACCGTCGGTTTCGGCGTCCAGGCCGCGGGCCACAAGCAGCGCGGTGACCGCAGCCTCACGCGCATCGGCGAGCGCGCTGGCGGCATCGGCGTTCTCGCCCTCGACGCTCGCAACGCGGAAGGCCACCGCATCGATTTCACACTGCCGGGCATCGGAGATCGCGTCATCGATGGCCGCAATGGCAGTGCTCGTGAGCTTGCCTGATCCGAGTTCGAAATAGACCGGCAAGCGAATATCTTCACAGGTCGCAACCGGCTGATCGATTGACGCATCGGCGGGCGGTGCGGGGAAGTTATCAGCGGCGGCTGCGCCTGCGAGGCTTGCGAGCGCGGCGAAGGTGGTCATGGCTTTCATCATGGTGCTCTCCCAGCATTGGATGACGGGGATAAAGCGCTGTGAATGCGGCACGGTTCCGGCAGGAGCCGACTTGAATGTGGCGGCCTCGGGCCGATTTCGGCGCAACTTGCCACCCGCCGCCTGTCAGCGTAGAGGAGATCACCAAACCAGCGGCCGGCTTAGCTCAGCTGGTAGAGCACCTGATTTGTAATCAGGGGGTCGGGGGTTCGAGTCCCTCAGCCGGCACCACCTAAGGCCCTGATAATAATGCAAAAAAGCCTGAGGCTGCGATTGGTTATCTCTACCAAATTTGGAATTTCTACCTGATTTCTACCAAAACCTCCTTAGCAGGCTGCTGAAAAAGTCTGGTGTTGCGCACGGTTTTTGCTTTTGACGGGCTTGCGGAGGGTGATTTTGGCCAATCGTGGCGAGGGATTTGGCGCTTCG